>OLPB01000623.1_pt1 | contig 20112 bp, 25 predicted proteins | sample 1672001 | NCBI WGS metagenome assembly OLPB01 (sample SAMEA3136635, study PRJEB25190) | human gut metagenome | biome: human gut; feature: human-associated habitat; material: faeces | place: Austria | collected 2013 | reverse complement strand
CCGCCACCTTGCGCGAGCGCCCGGCGCAGCTCATGCTGCCGCGCGCTCCGAAGGCGGGCAAGCGCATAGTACTCGAACGCATCGGTCCGCTGTGGCGGCATCTCTCGTTCTCGTGGAAAGTGACGTTCCGCAACCTGTTCCGCTACAAGAAGCGCTTCGTCATGACGGTCATCGGCATCGCGGGCTGCACGGCGCTCTTGCTGACGGGTCTCGGGTTGTCCAACGCCATCAACGATATAATCGACAAGCAGTTCGGCGAGATCACGAAGTACAACGCCGTCGTTACGCTGGCGGACGACCTGTCAAGCGAAGAGCAGCGGCGTATCGACGACCTGCTCGACGACGGCTCGCTCGTCACCGCGCATACGCTGGTCATGCGGCAGAACATGCTGGCCGGCGGGCCGGACGAGCAAGACAAGCGCATGGAGCTGGTCGTGCCCGAGGATCCGGCATCGTTCGACCGCTTCGTGGCCTTGAACACCCGCGTCGGCCATCATCCGGTGAAGCTGGACGACGACGGCCTCGTGCTCACCGAGAAGCTGGCGGCGGAGTTGGGCGTGCGCGCAGGCGATGCCGTCACGCTGACCGAGCAGGATGCCATCGGCAACGCGACCGGCACGTCCTACGAGGCCACGGTCACGGGCATCGTCGAGAACTACGTGTACCATTACGCCTATATGGGTCCTGCCCTCTACGAGCAGCTTATGGGCAAGGCTCCCGACTACCGCACCGTGCTGGCCGTCACCACGTCCGACCCCGACTTGCGCGTGCAGTTCTCGAACGACCTTCTGGCCGCAGGAGGCGTGAAGACCGTGGCGTACAACGACGAGACTATCGACGCGTACCGCGACATGATGTCGAGCGTGAACATGATTGTCGTGGTGCTGGTCACCGCGGCGGCGGCGCTCGCGTTCATCGTGCTGTACAACCTCACGAACATCAACATCACCGAGCGCATGCGCGAGATCGCCACCCTCAAGGTGCTCGGCTTCACGCCGCGTGAGATGAACGCTTACATCTTCCGCGAGATATTCCTCTTGGCGGCCATCGGCTGCGCGGTCGGTCTCGTGCTGGGCGTGTGGATGGAAGGCTTCGTCGTGGTCACGGCCGAGGTGGATCAGATCATGTTCGGCCGTGCCATACACCCGACCAGCTTCCTGCTGGCGTTTCTGCTGACCATGCTGTTCACTGTGCTCGTGATGCTGGCCATGCGCGGCAAGTTGCGCCGCATCGACATGGTGGAAAGCCTCAAGTCGAACGAGTAATGCGCTACAATGAGCGCTTGACGATCGAAACAGAAGGGGACTCTTCATGAAGGTAACCGAAAAGAAGCTCGACGACGGACGCATCCTGCTGGAGGCCGTAGCCTCCACCGCCGAGGTCAGCCATGCCCTCACGGCGGCTCAGTACAGGTTCGCCCAGCAGATGGGCGTGCAGCCCACGCCGGGCATGTCCGTGGAGCAGGCCGTCGAGAAGCAGCTGGGCATCAAGGACCTCGACGCCATCGTGCAGCAGCAGGCCGTGGAGTACCTCGTGCCGTTCGCCATCGACAAGCGCAACATCACGCCGGCGTTCCCGGCTCTTCCGAAGGCCGCCGGTCCGCTCAAGCGCGGCCAGACCTTCTCGTTCGAGGTTCGCGTCACGCCGAAGCCCGACTACGAGCTGAAGTCTTACGAGCCCGTGTCCATCACCGTGCCGCCTTTCGAGATCGAGCAGGCCGAGGTCGAGGAGCAGATCGCGCAGATCGCCGAGAGCTACGCGGAGTTCGTGTCGGACGAGCCGCACCCGGTGGAGAAAGGCGACGGCTTCCTGCTGGCGCTCGAAGCCTTCCAGAACGGCGAGAAGATGGACAACCTGTCCACCGAAGGCCGCACGTACCTCACCGGCATGGGCCTCATGCCCGAGGACTTCGAGAAGCATCTCATCGGCATGAACGTGGGCGAAACGAAGTCGTTCTCCTTCGACCTGCCCGGCATGAACGCCGACGACAAGGGCGACACCGTCGACTGCACCGTCACCGTCAAGGAGATGCAGAAAAAGGTCGTCCCCGCCATCGATGACGAATGGGTGGCCAAGAACCTGCCCATGTACCGCGATGCGGCCGCTCTGCGCGGCGGCATAACCGATCGCCTGACGGCCGACCGTCGCGCCCAGTACGAGGCGTACAAGCTGCAGGTTGCGGCATCCGAGCTGGCCAAGCGTTTCGAGGGCCGCATTCAGGACGAGGTGTACGAGGCCATGCAGCAGACGCTCGTGTCCAACCTGCGCGGCCAGCTGCAGCAGCAGGGCATCCCCTTCGAGCAGTTCGTGCAAAGCCAGGGCGGCGAGCAGCAGTTCGGCATGATCATGATGATGCAGACCCGCGAGATGCTCGTGCAGGGCTACGCGCTGGACGCGCTGTTCCGTCACGAGAAGATGACCCTCACCGACGAGGACATCGACGCCGCCTGCCGTTCGATGAACCCGCAGAACCCGGACGCCGTGAAGCGCGAGATGCAGGAGAACGGCCGCGGCTTCGCTCTGCGCGAGGCCGCCGAGCGCATGAAGGCGAACCAGTGGCTGCTCGATCATGCCATCGTGAACGTGGAGCAGCCGGTCGCTGCGAACGAGACGGCTGCTCAGCCGGCTCCCGCAGTCGACTCAGAGTAGCGATAACGCACAGATAACTATCTATCCGAGCGGTTTTGCGGCCCCTGATTTCCGAAAGGAAATCGGGGGCCGCTTTTTATCGGCGCAGTGTCGCGCTGCTCACCCGCCGTCAGACGCGGCTAAAAGCCCGAGAACCCCTGCAAGCTGGTTTCCGTGTCCGTTGCCGAATCGACGGTTGACGAACGTGCGGTTCGAGGTTGGCGTCGGCACGATTTCCGACCTCTGGTTTCGATCGCGGGGAAACGGCCTTCTCAGCCTCTCGCAGTGTTGCGCCTTTGGCAAGGCTCTCTATTGACGTAATGCGGGGGGGGGGGGTATTCTATTTTCATTGCTCATCATTACCGAGCGATTACGTTTGCTGGAAGGCATACATGCATACGTACTAGCAAAAGACTGAGCAAAAGCAGACGAGAAAGGCGGGGCCGTATGAAGAAAAGAAAAGGAGCGGATCAGCTGCTAGCAGTGGCGCTTAGCGCATCCATGGTCGTTTCCATGAATGCGCCCATTGCCGCATGGGCTGATACGGGCGAGGAAAGTTCTGCCGTGGTCGGTTCGCAGGTGGCGGAAACCGAGCCGGTCGTACCTGTTGAAGAGCAGGTGACCGACTCGAGCGCAGAACCGACGGTTGAGTCGTCCGAGATCGTCGACGTTGTCAAGACGACGGAGACTCCGGTTGCATTTGCAGCTGGAGAAACGCAGAATGCAACTGCAGTGGCCACCATCGACGGCACCGCGTACGACACGCTCGCCGCCGCCATCGCCGCCGTTCCAGATTCGGGGGCCACGCCGACAACCATCACGTTGAACAGCGATGCCACCGGCGGAGTTAAAATCAACGGCGACAAGAACGTCATCCTCGATTTGAACAGCCATACGTACAACGTCGTGCAGGGAGTTGGCTCCACAGGCACCGAGACGAACGGCATGCAGCTTATCAAGGGCAGCACCGTGGTCATCAAGAACGGCACCATGACGGCCAGCGCGAACGCGGGCCTGCACTTCATGATCAAGAACTACGGTGACTTGACGCTCGAAAACGTTGTCGTGCAGGCTTCGGGCCTCGGCAATGGCGACTCGACCGTCAACAACTGCGGCAACCTGACCGTTCGGGGAGCCAATGCGAGTATCGCCGCTCCTCAAGGCGGCTATGCGGTGACTACCGGCAACTATGTCGTCGGCACGCATCCGCGCACCGTTATCGAGGCCGGCGCCATCGACAGCGTGTATACCGAGGGAAGCTTCTGGGAAGCGAGCGGTGCTGGTCAGGATCATAGCAGCTCTACGGTTTCCACCGAGATTACCGGCGGTACGATCGGATCGATCGGCATCAGCTATTGGGATGCGGCGAAAGATCTTGCATGGACGTTTGACGTGGGACCCGATGCTACGATTGGGACCGTCAACGATTTCGCAGCTAACGTGGGAACCGGTTACTACGCAAGCCTCAAAGACGCCATCGCGGCAGCTCAACCTGGTGATACGGTGACCTTGACGAACGACGTGCAGCTTTCTAGGAGCGGAGACGCCTTGCAGGTGTCGGGTGCGGACAAGAGCATCGTGCTCGATCTGAATGGGAAGTCGATCGTCGCCGATGAAACAATCGGCGCCAAAGTGACTGATGGCGCGAAACTTACGGTTAGGGACTCTGCCGAGGGTGGCAAGATCCAGCTCGTCAAATACGGCTTCGAGGTGGTTGGGGATACGAAGTACACCGACGGATCCAAGCCGGATCCGAGCAATGCGGTATCCTCTACGCTTACGCTTGAGGGCGGTACTATCGCGAACAGCGGTGGCTATGCAGCAACCGTGTATCCGTACGGCAACGGTGCGACCCTCAATGTGACCGGCGGTACCATCGAGAACACGTATGCGAACGGAGCCGTCGATGGCGGGTTCGCCGTTTCGGGCAACGGAACTCGCAACGGCTCTCTTGATTACGGCGGCATCGCCGTCAATGTCACGGGCGGCACGATCAAGAGCGCTCAGGATTGCGCCATGTACCTGCCAGGATATGGCGATGTGAGCATCACGGGCGGCACCGTCGAGGGCTGGACCGGAATCGAGATCGATTCCGGCAACCTCTCGATCGGCGGAGACGCGGTTGTGAAGTCGACGTATCAAGGCGACGGCACGCGCAAATACAAGACCAGCGGCGACGGCAACTACAATTTCGGAGCTGCGCTGGCCGTTGTGAGCAAGGGGTCGCAGGCCGCTACGGGCTATTACGGTCACATGAACATTGACATCGCCGGAGGCACGTTGGAAAGCGCAAGCTACTACGCCATCGACGAGTACAATCTTGCTCACGTGCAGGATAATGCCAAGGCAAGCACCCCGTATATCGACTCTCTTGCCATCACCGGCGGGACGTTCAAGGGGTCGGTAGGCGCCATCCTGTCTGATAACATGGCCGGATTCGTTACCGGCGGCACATATTCCAGCGATCCTGTTGCGTACATCCCTGCGGGGTACGAGACGACCCAGACGGTTGACAGCATGTGGGAGGTGGCCGCTGTCGCTGTCGCCAAGGTGGGCGATATCGAGTACGCTTCGTTGCAGGACGCCATCGATGCGACGGCGGACGGCCAGGCCATTTCCCTGATCGCGAATGCGACCGAGAACGTCACTGTACCTGCGACTGCTAACTGCACGCTTGACTTGGCTGGCTACACGCTGAACGGCGGGACGGTTGCAAGCAAGGCCGCGCTGACCAACAACGGTACTTTGGTCATCAAGGATTCGGTCGGCGGCGGTGCGGTGAAGCGCAACGACTCCCAGACGGCGGGCTACTACGTCGTGGACAACCAGGGAACGATGACGGTCGATGGCGGTTCGTTCTCGAACAATTCTGGTTTTTACGATGAAGCGAAGAATACATGGAGCGCTGCTTCGCTGGTGAGGAACGGCGGAGTCGCGGCAGATCGCGCGAACACGCTTATCGTGAACGGTGGCACCTTCGAGCAGCCCGGGTTCATCGTCGTGAAGAACGACGACTACGGCAAGCTGACCGTGAACGGCGGCACTTTCCGCACTCAGGATCAAACGTACACCCAAAAAGATGGCGTACAGGCTACGTCTGTAAATTCGGCGATCCAGAACTGGGGCCAGGCGACCGTCAGCGGCGGCGACATCCAGGGTGCGTTGTGGGTTGATACGTGGAGCAACGATCTGCCATCTAGCGAGATGACCGTGGGCGGCAACGTGCAGTTCAAGGGCAAAGTTGTCATGGGCAGCTACGCTTCCCAGCACGGCATCTCCAAGCAGGCCATTCTGAAGGTGACCGGCGGATCGTTCGACGTCGAGAGCTGGAGCGTTCCGAGCGAAGCCGCTCTGGTGTCCCTGACCGGTGGCACCTTCAGTGCCCAGATTCCGGCAGGATGCGTGGCCGACGGTTACCTGGTGGAGCCGAATACCGATAAAACCGTGTACACCGTGAAGAAGGCCTCTGAGACCGAGAACAAAGTCCAAGTTGTCGACAAAGACGGCAATGCCACGGGTGTTGCCAAGAGCGTCAGCGAAGTAGTTGAGGAAGTGCAGAAGTCGGGCGGCTCGCTGGTTCTGGCGGGCGACGTTGCCGAGACTGGCGGCATCACCATTCCCACCCCTCAAACTGGAACCGAAGCGAAGCCGGTGGCCATCGAGCTGAACGGCAACGATGTTACCACGTCGGGCACTGATGCGGCGGTTAAGGTCGGCAAAGGCGCCGAGCTGGTCATCAGCGATGCGAAGGGTTCCGGCGTGATTTCCTCGACGAGCACTCAGGCTCCTGCCGTGGAGGTTGCCGGTACGGTGACGCTCGACGGTGCCACGGTGACAAGCTCGTCCAACGACGGCATCAAGGTTGCGGCGGGTGCAACGTTGACGGTGAAGAGCGGCGTGGTTGAGGCTAAGGCAGCAACTCCGAAGCTGGAGTCCCGCTCCGCGCGTTCTGCGGCTCCCAGTCAGTACGGCATCTCTGCCGTCGGCGAGCAGGGCAAGACTACCACGCTGAACATCGAGGGCGGCAAGATCTCCGGCGAGGCGGGTGCGCTCGGCATCGGCCAGAACGTGACCTGCTCGGTAACGGGCGGCGTGTTCAACAGCAATGTTTCGCAGTATGTGAATAGCCAGAACTACAAGCAGACCGAGGCAAACGGCCTGTACTACGTTGCTCCGAATGCTGACAATGCGTACAACGTCGCGCAGTTCAAGACGAATGCAGCCGATCCGAGCACGTGGACCGCGCCGACTGCTCCTGAAGGCCAGACGTTCGCGGGCTGGTACGCCGACAGCCAGTACGGCACTCCCAGCACCGCGACCGAGGGCACTGTATACGCGAAGTTCGTGAACATCGCCGACGTGATGAAGTTCAAGGGCGGATCGCTTCGCATGGATGCTACGCCCTCGGTATCAGAAGGCTTGCGTTTTGGGTACTCGCTATTCCTTCCAGAAGAAATGCAGTTTGTGAGCTCTGGTTGGAAGTACACAATTAAAGGCACCGACTACACCAAGGTGGCTGAGCATCAAGCGCTGTATGACTCCGGCGTGATCGATACAAACTTGGTTTTCCTCAATGTTCCCAAGAACGACTATGCGGAAGATATTTCAGTCGAAATGTATGTAACGTACAAAACTTCCGATGGCACTACGGTGACATTTAAAGAACCAACTGCGCAGATTCGTTCAGTGAATAAGGTGGCGCAATTCATCCTAGATTCTCCGAACGCTTCGGCGGAAGAGAAAGAGTATGCACAAAAGATCCTCGCTTAGAGGGACGAGAGAAAGAGTAGGTTTAAGCAATGAAGTATGAAACTCCCAGCATGGAAGTAGTCGAGTTCGAGGGCAAGGACGTTGTGTGCTCCTCCATGCCTGGCGACGATACCGTGGAATTTCCTCACGCACTCTAAAGCATAGCAAGGGCGACAGGGGCGCACGGGTTGCGCCCCTGTCGTGTTGATGAAGGGCGGTTGATCGATGGAACGGAAACATATCGCAATCACCGCTGCGGTTGCCGCTGCGGCGGTCATTCTTGTTGGAGGTATTGGTTTGGCGTGCACCGGCCTGCTAAATGGCGAACCCGACAAGGCGACGCCCGAGAACTCGCTTCCCTCTACGGACAAGCCCGTCCAAGATGCGAAGCAGCAGATAAGCGCGCCTGATGAGTCCGGCGATGCAGTACAGCCTCTGCCAAGCACGGAAGGCTCTTCTGGCGCAGCGGCTTCGGGCGAGGGGCCGGAGGCGGCGGGCGATCAGCCCGCGCCCGAATCGGGCAATGAGAATTCCGGCGGAAATTCTGCCGATAACACAGTGGACTTCGGCTCGCCCGGATCCGACAATCCGTCCGATGAGCAAAAGCCTCCGGCTGAGCAGAGTCCGTCGGGCGATGGAGAGCGTTGGACGGGGTACTACTAAGATGCCGCAATTCTGCCTTCAGCTGGCCGGGCTTTCGGTGTCGGTTGCATCGCAGTACTCACAGGTGGAGCACATGTGTTCAGGCTACGAGGTGCCGAAAGGCGCCTCGAGCGATATCGACGTGCGCATTGATCCGCAGGATATCGACGCCGAGCGCGACGAGGGCGCATGGTCGGACGCCTACCTGGAGACGCTTGCGGTGTATCGGCAGATCGCCGAGGCCTTGCCTGCGTTCGATCGCATGCTGGTGCATGGGGCTCTGCTCTCGTTCCAAGGCGAGGGCTACCTGTTTGCAGCTCCCAGCGGCACGGGCAAGTCGACGCACGCGCTTTTGTGGAAGCGCTTTTTGGGCGATGCGGTCAGTATCGTCAATGGCGACAAGCCCATCGTTCGCCTAACCGGCGAGGGCGACGTCCCCGTAGCGTACGGCACGCCGTGGGCGGGCAAAGAAGGCTGGCATGAAAACGCTTCCGTGCCGCTTCGCGCCGTGTGTTTTCTGCGGCAGGCTCCAACGAACAGCATCGGGCTCCTGGACGCTTCCGGTTGCGTTGGCCGGCTTTTACGGCAAGTGTATCTGCCGTTCGACAGCCGCGCCGCCGCGCGCACGTTGGAACTGTCGGACAGGCTGGTCGGATGCGTTCCGATGTACGAATTGGCGTGCGACGTGTCGCATGACGCCGTTCGATGCAGCTTTGAGACGCTGACGGGGCGGCGCTTCTCGGATTGGGATATAAGCACATCGTGCCTGGATGCGAGCCAGGCATGCAGGGGAAGGAGCGTGACGTGAGGATTAAGGACGGGTTCGTGCTGAGGGACGTGGCCGGGCAGACGGTGGTCATCGCAACGGGCGAGGCCAGCCGCGACTTTCATGGCATGGTGAAGCTGAACGGGACGGGTCGCGTTATTTGGGAAGGGCTTTCTCGCGGCGACGATGCGGAAGATATCGCCCAGGAGCTCGTGAAAAGCTACGACGTGGATCTCGAAACCGCGCAACGCGATGTCGCGTCGTTCGTGGCCACCGCGCAGAAAGCCGGCTTTTTGGCATGACGACGCTGTCGACCATTGCGGAGGTGCTTGAGCGCGAGGGCGTCTATGTGGGGGTTACCAGCGGCGTCAGCATGTGGCCCATGATCCGCGACCGATGCGACACCGTCGTGGTGCGTCCGCCATGCGGTCGGCTTCGGCGCTTTGACGTCGCCCTGTACAAGCGCGATGATCGCTATGTGCTGCATCGCGTGGTGGAGGTGCTGGCTGATTCGTATGTGATTTGCGGCGACAACTGCATAGGCCGCGAACACGACATAACCGATGCCGACGTCCTTGGTGTTCTCACAGGGTTTTACCGAGGCGAAACCCAGGTGAACATGCAAGGGACGGGGTATCGGTGCTACGTGCGCGCGTGGTGCGGGGCGTATCCGGCGCGTCGAGCGCTCATGCGACTTCGTCGCTCGCTCGGTCGCGTCAAGGCTTTCGTTCTCGAAGCGGGTAGGTGCGTCTGATGACGTTGCGTGCAAGCGCCGGAGCGCAGGTCGACGCCTTGCGCGATCGGTTTCGGGTGCAGCGATGGATCGTGCGCGTGGGCGGGCCGGGGACATGGCTGGTGGTTGGCCTTGCGGCTCTGCGTGCGGTGGCGGCGGTCATCGCGGTGGCGTTCGCCCTTGTTATGAGGGCGTGCATCGATCAGGCTGTGGCGGGCTCGTCCCAAGGGTTCTCCGCTGCCGTGTGCGCGTTCGGCGTTCTTCTTGCCACGCAGGTGGGCGTGCTATGCACCTGCCGCGCGCTCTCCGAGGCGGCCCAGGCCACGCTTGAGAATCGGTTTCGCCAGCAAGCGCTTGCGGCGATGCTCGAAGGTGATTTCGGCTTGGCGTCGAGACGACATACCGGTGACGTGTCTGCGCGCATGACGTCCGATGCGCGCGTGGTGGCCGAGGGGGCAACCGGAGCGCTTCCCGAAGCGGCGTCCTCGATCACGCGGTTACTCGGGTCGCTTGCGGTGATGGGCATGCTGGCCCCTCTGCTTGCCGCAGTGCTGGTGGCGGTGGGCTGTCTGGTTGGCGCGGTTTCCCTTGCGTTGCGCTCGCATCAGAAAAAGCTTCATCGTTGCGTGCAGGAGGCGGAAAGCTCCGTTCGTTGCTACGTGCAGGAATGCTTGGAAAGCTTGCTGATGGTGCGTTCGTTCGGGTGCGAGCGCAAGGTGATTGGCCAGAGCCGTCGGGTTATGGACGAGCATCTGAGCTCTCGCATGCGCAAGATGGCGTTCTCGAACGCCTGCAGCACGGGTCTTTCCGCGGCAATGCAAGGCGGATACCTCCTGTGCTTCGCGTGGTGCGGTTGGGGGCTTTTGAATGGCTCGGTCAGCTACGGCACCATGATGGCCGTTGTTCAGCTGACCGGTCAGGTGCAGGCGCCCTTTGCGGGAATGGGATCCCTGTTCTCGCGCTACGCCTCCATGTTGGCTAGCGCAGAGCGTCTCATGGAACTCGATCAGGCCGTCGGACGTTTCTCCTGCGCAGGCGGAGCGTACCCGGGCGGACGCGACTCCGTGGCAGTGCCGGCTTCCTCGTTGGAATCGTTCGGTTTGGACAAGGCCTTCTTTCGCTACGATCAAGACGGCGCGCGCGAGGCTTTGTGCGACTGCTCGTTCGATGTGCACGCGGGGGAGGTAGTGGCGCTTGTGGGGGAGAGCGGCGCCGGTAAAAGCACGGCGATGCGTCTTCTGCTGGGGGCGTATCAGCCTGACGAGGGAAGCGCGTATGTGCGTGCAGAGGGGCGCCGAATTTCGGCATCCTCGGTTCGCCCAGGGTTGTTCGCGTACGTTCCGCAGGGTAATTGCCTGCTTTCGGGCACGGCGCGCGAGGTGGTTGCGTTTGCCGACGGGGATGGCGCTCCCGATGACGCGCGTGTCAGGGACGCCTTGTATGCGGCCTGCGCCGACGAGTTCGTCGACGGCTTGCCCGGCGGGCTCGATGCTCGTCTGGGAGAGCGCGGCGCCGCTCTTTCGGAAGGGCAGAGGCAACGGCTCGCCGTTGCCCGAGCTGTATACAGCGGCGCGCCCGTGTTGCTGCTCGACGAGGCCACGTCCGCGCTCGATACCGCTTGCGAGGAGCGGATGATCCGTCGTTTGCGCGAGCTTCCCGATCGCACGGTGCTCATGGCAACGCATCGGGGCAGGGCGGTGGCTCTGTGCGATCGCGTCGTGCAGGTGGGCGGTCGCGTATCTACGGAGGGCTGCCCGAATCTTGAAAGAAGGAAAAGCTTATGAGGGAAAGCGCGTTCTATTTGATTCACTTGATGTCGTGTGCATTGAACGACGTGCAGCCCTGTTCGCTGCCCGAAGGCGCCTCTTGGGATGAAGTCTACGCGTTGGCGGAGTTCAACAGCGTGGAGGGCTTGGCTTGGACGTCGGCTCGCCGGGTTCGCGATGTTCCGGCAGACATGCTGAAGGAATGGAGCGCGACTGCCGACATGACCTTGTACCGTTGCGTGAGCTACGGCATCGAGCGCGAGGCCGTGCTTGCCGCTTTGGCGGATCGCGGCCTGTCGTGGCTTCCTCTTAAGGGCGCGCTGCTGGTGGATTTGTATCCGTCGCCCCATATGCGATCCATGGCGGACAACGATATTCTGTACGGATTCGTAGAAGAAGACCCTGCCGGTGGGTTTCGGATTGCGGGGGCTACCGAAGCCGACCGCGAGCGCACTACGGCGCGCGCCGTGCGTGTGGCTGTTGAGGTTATGGAGGCGCGCGGTTACCGGACCATATCGAAAACAGCAGGCAATCATGAGTCGTTCGTTAAGAACCCTCACTTCAATTTCGAACTTCACCGCAGGTTGGTATCGCCTTCCAGTCCGCAGGCTGCGTACTACCATAACCCCTGGCAGCGTGCCGTGCCCGTCCGCTTGGATTCGAATGCCGCCGAAGGCGAGGCGTCCGATGCCGGCCGGGGCGGAAGGGGATGGGAGTATCGCTTCTCGGACGATGACTTCTACCTGCACCTGGTTTCGCATGCTTTCAAGCATTATGACGCATCGGGTTGCGGTATCAGGTTTTTGGTCGATCAGCTGGTGTTTCTACGTGCACGCGGCAAGGGTCTCGATCGATCCTATCTTGCAGACGAGCTTTCCAAGCTGGGTCTTCGAGATTTTGAGCAGTGGACGCGCAGGCTGTCGTTTCGCGCGCTGGAGGATCCGCGAGCGGCTTGCCGTTGCGCGCAAGGGCGGGACGCTGAAAGAGGCCCGGCGCAAAAGACAGCGGGTCTTTCGGATGCCGACCAGGCGCGTCTTCTGCGCCTGATGAACGGCGGCACGTACGGTACGTGGCAGACCGTGATGGAGCGACGCCTGGAGGCCATTCGCGCAGACTCTCCCAACGATGACGCTGATGTCAAGAAGCGCTACGTTGCAAGCCGCGTGTTCGTCAGCGAGGAGCAGATGCAAGAAGCCTTTCCGTTCTTCTGGCGTCATGCATGGATGCGTCCCCTGCTCCCGCTTTACCGGATGGGGCGGGGCCTGGTACGCAACCCTAAAAAGATAGCGTGCGAGATAAAGGCGCTGCGTCGCTTGCGCTGATCAGCTGGCCTCGCCGTCCGTTCAAAGCAGGCGAAACCGTCGAAGCCGAAAAGCCCGGACGTTCCCGATGGACGAGCATGGCCGCTCAGCAGTCGAGCGTCCGGCTTTGCTTGCGTATCTTGTGTTCAGGTTGTGTGCAAGGGGGTTCGCGAATGATCGCCAAAAATCGATTCTTGAATACAAAGCGTTTTCTGCGTATAATTCTCGGTTGCGTCTGGACTTAGATGGATACACCCGGACGCGTGGCAACCGGAGTCGCACGTGCCCAGCCTCCCTGCGGCACATCGGCGGCAATCGGAGCCACGAAGAGACGAAGGATTCTCGGTGTACGGAGAGGCGTGCGAGCGAGAATCCGCAGAAAGGAAAGCAATGGGAGTCAAACAGTACAAGCCGACCAGCCCCGGCCGACGCTTCCAAACGGTCTCGGACTTCGCCGAGATCACGACGTCGACGCCGGAGAAGTCGCTGCTTGCGCCGCTGTCCAACAAGGCAGGACGCAACAACAACGGCCGCATCACCACCCGCCATCAGGGCGGCGGTAACAAGCGCCGTTACCGCATCATCGACTTCAAGCGCAACAAGGACGGCGTCCCCGCGAAGGTCGCGACCATCGAGTACGACCCGAACCGCAGCGCCCGCATCGCCCTGTTGCACTACGTCGACGGCGAGAAGCGCTACATCCTTCATCCGAAGGGCCTCCGCGTGGGCGATACCGTCATGAGCGGTGTCGAGGCCGACATCAAGCCGGGCAACGCCCTGCCGTTGGCCAACATCCCCGTCGGTACGCTCATCCACGCCGTGGAGCTGCAGCCGGGCAAGGGCGCCGCTATCGCCCGTTCCGCCGGCACCAGCATCCAGCTCATGGGCAAGGAGGGCGACTACGCCATCCTGCGCATGCCTTCCTCCGAAATGCGCCGCGTGCTCATCACGTGCCGCGCGACGGTGGGCGAGGTCGGTAACGCCGAGCACTCCAACATCAAGATCGGCAAGGCCGGTCGCAACCGTTGGAAGGGCATCCGTCCCAGCGTTCGCGGTACCGTCATGAACCCGGTCGACCACCCGCACGGCGGCGGCGAGGGCAAGAACAAGTCCGCTGGTCGTCACCCGGTCACCCCGTGGGGCGTTCCCACGAAGGGCCATCGCACCCGCAATCCCAAGAAGGCTTCGAGCCGCTTGATCATCCGCCGTCGCAAGAAGTAGCGCAAAGCGTTAAGGAGTAATAGTGAGTAGAAGTTTGAAGAAGGGTCCTTTCGTTGAACCGCGCCTTCTTGATCGTATCGAGAAGATGAATGCGGCGGGCGAGAAGAACGTCGTGAAGACCTGGTCGCGCTCGAGCACCATCTTCCCGGAAATGGTGGGTCACACCATCGCCGTGCACGATGGCCGCAAGCACGTGCCGGTATACGTTACGGAATCCATGGTCGGCCACAAGCTGGGCGAATTCGCCCCGACCCGCACCTTTAAGGGTCATTCCGCCGACAAGGGCAAGAAGAGATAAGAAGGGGTGAAAACAATGGAAGCTAAAGCAATTGCACGCTATGTCCGCGTTTCGCCCCGTAAGGCGCGTATCGTCATCGATCTGATTCGTGGCAAGTCCGTGCCCGCCGCTCGCGAGATCCTGCAGTTCTCCGACCGCGCCATCGCCGAGGTTGTCGCCAAGACGCTGAACTCCGCTGTGGCCAACGCCGAGAACCAGCACCACGTGCGCCCGGAAACGCTCATCGTGAAGGCCGCCTTCGCCGACGAAGGCCCCACGCTCAAGCGCATCCGTCCGCGCGCCAAGGGCTCCGCTTCGCGCATCCGCAAGCGCACGAGCCACATCACCATCATCGTTGCACCGCGAGAGGAGGCATAAGCCGCATGGGTCAGAAAGTAAGCCCCACCGGGTTCCGTCTCGGCATTACCGAGGAATGGCGTAGCCGCTGGTACGCCGACAAGGATTACGCCAAGAACCTGGCAAACGACTTGGCCATCAGGAAGTTTTTGGACAAGCAGCTCGCCCGTGCCGCCGTCTCCAAGATCGAGATCGAGCGCGCCGGCGACAAGATCAAGATCATCGTGACCACCGCCCGTCCGGGCGTCGTCATCGGCAAGAAGGGCGCTGAGATCGACTCGCTGCGCAAGAAGCTCGAGAAGGTCGCCAACGGTCCGGTGTCCATCGAGGTCGTCGAGGTCAAGCGCCCCGAGCTCGATGCTGCGCTCATCGCGCAGTCCGTTGCCGAGCAGCTCGAGGGACGCGTTGCGTTCCGCCGTGCGATGCGCAAGGCCGTCCAGTCCGCCCGCAAGAGCGGCGCCAAGGGCATCCGCATCCAGTGCTCCGGCCGTCTCGGCGGTGCCGAGATGAGCCGTCGCGAGTGGTATCGCGAAGGTCGCGTGCCGCTGCACACGCTGCGTGCCAAGATCGACTACGGTTTCGCCACGGCTGCTACGACGATGGGCTCCATCGGCGTGCAGGTGTGGGTGTACCACGGCGAAGTGCTCCCCGGCCAGAAGGCTCCCCAGCCGGCGCTCGAGGGCAGCTCTCGCCCCAGCCGTCCCCGTCGCAACGATCGTAACGATAGGAGGGCAAAGTAATGCTCGTACCTAAGCGCGTGAAGCACCGCAAGGTGCAGCGTGGTTCCATGAAGGGCAAGGCCAAAGGCGGCACCCGGTTGAACCACGGCGAATACGGCATCCAGGCGCTCGAAGCCGCTTGGATCACCAACCGCCAGATCGAGGCAGCCCGTATCGCCATGACCCGCTACATGAAGCGTGGCGGCAAGGTGTGGATCACGATCTTCCCGGACAAGCCCATCACGAAGAAGCCTGCCGAAACTCGCATGGGTTCCGGTAAGGGCAACCCCGAGGCATGGGTCGCGGTCGTCAAGCCCGGCCGCATCATGTTCGAGATCGGTGGCGTCGACGAGGCCGTCGCCAAGGAAGCGCTCCGCCTCGCCATCAACAAGTTGCCCATCAAGTGCAAGATTGTTTCTCGTGAAACGGAAGGGCAGGAATAAATGAAAGCAGCAGAGATCCGTGAGCTGTCTGCCGACGATTTGCAGGCGAAACTCAAGGAAGCGCGCGCGGAGCTTTTCAACCTGCGCTTCCAGATGGCTACGAGCCAGCTTGACAACACCGCCCGCGTGAAGCAGGTCAAAAAGGACATCGCGCGTATTCAGACCGAGATGCGCGCCCGCGAGCTGAGCGCATAGCCCGTCGGCTAGGAAGGTTGGATACACATGAGCGAAGAACGTAACTCCCGCAAGGTCCGTCAGGGCGTCGTGGTAAGCGCCGTCAACGACAAGACCTGCGTCGTGCAAGTCAAGGAGCGCAAGCCGCACCCCGTGTACGGCAAGATGATGACGACGACGAAGAAGTTCCATGCCCATGACGAGAACAACGAAGCCGGCCTCGGCGACACCGTTCAGATCATGGAAACGCGTCCGCTGTCGAAGATGAAGCGCTGGCGCCTCGTGAAGATCGTCGAGAAGGCCCAGTAGTCTTGCGCGCTCGTCGCGAAAGACTATCGAGATGAAAGTTAGGTTGAAGCAATGATTCAGATGCAAACCATGCTCGCAGTGGCCGATAACTCCGGCGCTCGCAAGGTGCAGTGCATCAAGGTCCTGGGCGGCTCCAAGCGCCGTTACGCGGGACTGGGCGATGTCATCATCTGCAGCGTTAAAGAAGCCGCGCCGAACACCAACGTGAAGAAGGGCGACGTCGTCCGCTGCGTGGTCGTTCGCGTGAAGAAGGAAGTTCGTCGTGCCGACGGCAGCTACATCAAGTTCGACCAGAACGCAGCCGTTCTGATCGACACGAACGGCGCCCCGCGCGGCACGCGCATCTTCGGGCCCGTCGCCCGCGAGCTGCGCGACAAGAAGTACATGAAGATCGTGTCCCTGGCACCTGAAACGCTCTAAGGAGGTGTGCGCAAATGAACAGCATGAACATCAAAAAGGGCGATAAGGTGAAGGTCCTGGCCGGCAAGGACAAGGGCAAAGAGGGCACGATCCTGCGCTCGCTGCCGCAGAAGCAGCGCGTCGTCGTGGAGAAGGTCAACATCGTCAAGAAGGCTCTTCGCCCCACGCAGCAGAACCCGCAGGGCGGTATCTCTTCGGTGGAGGCTCCCATCCACGTGTCGAACGTGATGCTGGTGTGCCCGAGCTGCAAGCAGCCCACGCGCGTCAGCAACAAGCGCGACGAGAACGGCAAGAAGGTCCGCGTCTGCAAGAAGTGCGGCAAGGACATCGACTAGCACATGAAGGCGGCGCGGCGCTTCGGCGGCGCGCCCCTTTGAGCAATGACCCCCTCCGGCCAGGCCGGTTGGGGACGCAGGGTCGGAAATCCTGCGTTTAATTCATCGAAAGGATACAGGAAAACATGACTGCTCCTCGCTTGAAGGAAAAGTACACCAACGAGATCGTGGCCAAGCTCGAGAAGGATCTCGCCCTCGACAACGTGAATAAGGTTCCGCGCCTTGAGAAGATCGTCGTGAACATGGGCGTGGGCGCCGCCGCTGCCGACCACAAGCTGCTGGACGCCGCCATGGGCGACCTGCGCATCATCACGGGCCAGCAGCCCTGCGTCACCCGCGCCAAGAAGTCCATCGCAGGCTTCCACATCCGCGAGGGCCAGGCTATCGGCTGCAAGGTTACCCTGCGTGGCGACCGCATGTGGGAGTTCCTGGACCGCCTGCTGTCCATGGCTCTGCCCCGCGTTCGCGACTTCCGTGGCATCTCCCCGAAGAGCTTCGACGGCCGTGGCAACTACACCCTCGGCATCACCGAGCAGCTCATCTTCCCCGAGATTGAATACGACAAGATCGATCGTACCCGCGGCATGGACATCACCTTTGTCACCACTGCCGAAAACAACGAACAGGCCAAGGCTCTTCTCGACGCTTTGGGCTTCCCGTTCAAGAAATAGTAATTCATTCGGCAAAATCCGAGTGGAGATAGAGGAAAGAAGGAAAGCATGGCAAAAAAATCGATGATCGCCAAGGCTAATCGCGAGCCGAAGTTCTCGACTCGTGCCTACACCCGCTGCACCCGCTGCGGCCGTCCGCGTTCTGTGTATCGCAAGTTCGGTCTGTGCCGCGTGTGCCTGCGCGAGTTGGCTAGCAAGGGCGAACTCCCCGGCGTGACCAAGGCTTCCTGGTAGGCCCACGCTAGGTGCTTGCCGGTAAGGCGCACACGCCACGGGCGTCATTGCGTACCTCCGGCTGAGCTCATCACGAACCAAAGGAGAATCAAATGACCATTAACGACCCCATCGCAGATATGCTTACGCGCGTGCGTAACGCCAACTCTGCGGGCAAGGCGACGGTCTCGATGCCGTCTTCGAAGAAGCTCGTCGAAATCGCTCGCATCATGACCGAAGAGGGCTATGTCCAGGGCTATGAGATCATTGAGAACTCGCCTCGCGACATTCTCGAGATCACGATGAAGTACGGCGAGAAGAAGGCGAAGACCATTCGCGGCATCAAGCGTATTTCCAAGCCCGGCCTGCGTATTTACGCTGGCAAGGACGAACTGCCCCGCGTTCTCGGCGGCCTGGGCACTGCTATCGTGTCCACCTCCAAGGGCGTCATGGCCGACCGCGACGCTCGCAAGGCTGGCGTCGGCGGCGAAGTTATCGCATACATCTGGTAAGGAAAGGATAGGAGCTTACTATGTCTCGTATCGGCAAACAGCCCATTCCGGTTCCTGCCGGAGTTACCGTTACCATCGAAGGTAACAAAATCACCACGAAGGGCGCCAAGGGCGAACTCTCCTACGAGTTCAACCCCATGATGTCCATCGCTCAGGAAGGCGAGGAACTCATCGTTTCTCGTCCTGACGATTCCCGTGAGGCCAAGGCATTCCACGGCCTTACCCGTTCGCTCGTCAACAACATGGTCGTTGGCGTCCACGAGGGCTACGAGAAGAAGCTCGAGCTCGTTGGCGTTGGCTACCGTGCTGCTCTGAAGGGCAACAGCCTGGAGCTTTCTCTCGGCTACTCCCATCCGGTTGTCGTTGAGGCCCCCGAAGGCATCACCTTCACCGTGCCCGACCAGACGCACATCACCGTTTCCGGTGCCGACAAGCAGGCTGTTGGCCAGACTGCTGCCGTCATCCGTAAATGGCGTGCTCCCGAGCCTTACAAGGGCAAGGGCATTCGTTACGAGGGCGAGCAAGTTCGTCGCAAGCTTGGCAAGGCTGCCAAGGGCGACAAGTAGCTTAAGGTCTGAAGGGATATAAGATGAAGAAACTCCAGAAGAAGCAGGCCGGGCTGGCTCGTCGCCACCGTCGCGTCCGCGGCAAGATTTCTGGCACCGCCGCTCGTCCGCGCCTTTGCGTTACCCGTTCCAACTCGAACCTGTACGTGCAGTTTATCGACGATGTCGCTCATGTGACCATCTGCGGCGAGAGCACCCTGGGCGAGGCTTTCAAGGCTACCGGCAAGTCCGGTGCCAATGTTGAAGGCGCTGCCGCCATGGGCGAAATCGCTGGCAAGAAGGCCATTGAAGCTGGCATCACCGAGGTCGTTTTCGACCGCGGCGGTAACCTGTACCATGGCCGCATCAAGGCTCTGGCCGATGGCGCTCGCGCCGCTGGCCTGAAGTTCTAGGAAAGGGTTTGGATATGACTCCTCGCAAAGAAGAAAAGAAGCAGTCCGCCGTTCCTGAGCTTCAGGAGCGCGTGGTCTACATCAACCGCGTTTCCAAGGTCGTCAAGGGCGGCCGCCGTTTCGGTCTGACGGCTCTCGTTGTCGTCGGCGACGGCGAAGGCCATGTCGGCGTTGGCATGGGCAAGTCTCAGGAAGTGCCTATCGCTATTAAGAAGGGCATCGAAGATGCCAAGAAGAATATGTTCGAAGTTCCTATGAACGAAGACCGTACTCTTCCGCACGACATCATGGGCGAGTTTGGCGCGGGCCGCGTTTACCTCAAGCCTGCTGCCCCTGGTACCGGTATCATCGCCGGTGGCCCGGTTCGTGCTCTGCTCGAGCTCGCTGGCTTCAAGAACGTGTTCGGCAAGTCCCTGGGCTCCTCCAACGCGATGAACATCGTGAAGGCTGCCGCTGAGGGCCTCAAGGAGCTTTCTGCTCCCACCGAGGTTGCTGAGCGCCGCAACATGACTGTTGGCCAGATCTATGGCTGGTCCGAGAAGAAGGAGGCGTAATCATGGCTGAAGCGAAGACTCTTCACATCACCCAGGTTCGCTCCCAGATCGGCCGTCCGGCCGACCAGGGCAAAACCCTGAAGGCTCTGGGCCTTGGCAAAATCGGCCGCACGGTTGAGCAGGCTGATACGCCGTCCATCCGTGGCATGATCTTCAAGGTCAAGCACCTTGTCGAGGTTGTTGAGGACTAAGCCCTCTTCGATTTTCGAACCGAAAGCCCGCTGTTCGCAGCGGGCTTTTTGTGTATATGTTTCGAAATTGTTTCGCTTGCCGACGGTGAACGGTTGTGAATACGCGGTAGGTGTCGCATCGGCTACAATTCTTTGCGCATTGATGTGTCCTCGCTTCATGGAAATGCAGCGAG
>OLPB01000612.1_pt1 | contig 20268 bp, 14 predicted proteins | sample 1672001 | NCBI WGS metagenome assembly OLPB01 (sample SAMEA3136635, study PRJEB25190) | human gut metagenome | biome: human gut; feature: human-associated habitat; material: faeces | place: Austria | collected 2013 | reverse complement strand
GAGATGTCATACCACCACGAACTGTCAGGATACCCTGAGCAGATTTCATACCTGTAATATCTTCCGGTGAAGTCTCAAGACGTACAAGAACAACTTTCTCTCCTCTTGCAGCCCATTCTACAGCATCATCAGCTGTGAATACGATCTTACCACAAGCAGCTCCCGGAGATGCTCCAAGTGCTTTAGCCATCGGTGTTGCAGCTTTCAGTGCAGCAGCATCGAACTGTGGGTGAAGCAGAGAGTCAAGGTTACGAGGATCGATCATTGCAACAGCCTCTTCCTCTGTTCTCATTCCTTCATCAACAAGATCACAAGCAATTTTCAGAGCAGCTTTCGCTGTTCTCTTACCATTACGTGTCTGCAGCATGTATAATTTACCGTGCTCTACAGTAAACTCCATGTCCTGCATATCTCTATAGTGTTTTTCCAGTGTCTCACATACCTGTTTGAACTGTACGAATGCCTCTGGGAATTTCTCTTCCATCTCAGAAATGTGCATTGGTGTACGAACTCCGGCAACAACGTCCTCGCCCTGAGCGTTTGTCAGGAACTCACCGAACAGACCGTTCTCACCTGTAGCAGGGTCACGAGTAAATGCAACACCTGTTCCACAGTCATCTCCCATGTTACCAAATGCCATCATCTGTACGTTAACAGCTGTTCCCCATGAATACGGGATATCATTGTCACGACGGTATACGTTAGCTCTTGGGTTATCCCATGAACGGAATACAGCTTTCACTGCTTCCATTAACTGTTCCTTCGGATCAGACGGGAAGTCTGCACCGATCTTCTCTTTGTATTCTGCTTTGAACTGGTTAGCAAGTTCTTTTAAATCTTCTGCTGTCAGTTCAACGTCCTGTTTAACACCTCTGTCAGCTTTCATCTTGTCGATCAGCTCTTCGAAGTATTTCTTACCAACTTCCATAACTACGTCAGAGAACATCTGAATGAATCTTCTGTAGCAGTCCCAAGCCCAACGTGGATTTCCAGAAGCTTTTGAAAGTGTCTCTACAACTTCTTCGTTCAATCCAAGGTTCAGGATTGTGTCCATCATACCAGGCATAGAAGCTCTTGCTCCGGAACGAACAGATACAAGTAACGGATTCTCTTTGTCTCCGAATTTCTTACCTGTGATTCCTTCCATCTTGTCGATTGCTTCCATAATCTGGCCCATGATCTCATCGTTGATCTGTCTGCCATCTTCGTAGTACTGTGTACAAGCTTCTGTTGTTACTGTGAAGCCCTGTGGTACCGGAAGACCTAAGTTTGTCATTTCAGCAAGGTTCGCACCTTTTCCACCAAGAAGGTTTCTCATGGTTGCGTTACCTTCTGTAAACATATAAACCCATTTTGCCATTTTGTCATGACCTCCTAAAACTAATTTTTTCTAAGTCGCACATCTATTTTACTGGTTTTGCTATTATTCGTCAAGTGTCAGCATTAACTTTCACGACACAAAACTACATTTTTATAAGAAAGCTTTTATATCCTCTGTATGCTTCGTACACATCTGCCTTGCTTGTCACTTCCCATGGCGCATGCATACTGAGTACCGCAACACCACTGTCGATAACCTGCATTCCGTAGTTTGCCATAATGTATGCGATTGTTCCGCCGCCACCTTCATCTACTTTTCCAAGTTCAGCAAACTGGTATGCAACTTCTCCCGCATCCATTACCTGACGGATCTTTGCAAGATATTCTGCATTGGCATCATTGGATCCACTCTTTCCTCTTGCACCGGTAAATTTATTAAATACAAGCCCTTTTGCGAAAAATGCCGAACTTCTTTTTTCAAATGCTTCTGCATACATCGGATCATATGCCGCACTTACATCAGAAGATAACATGCAGGAATTCTGCAGCGCTCTTCTCACTTTCAGGTCGGATTCGCTACTTTCCAGTGCAACCAGCTCAGCAATTACATTTTCAAAAAATCTGGAATGCATACCTGTTGCACCCACACTTCCGATTTCTTCTTTATCTACCAGGATACAGCATGCCGTACGCTCTGTCTCTTCTACATCCAGCATTGCAAATAATGAAGTAAATGCACACACACGGTCATCCTGCCCATAAGAAAGGATCATACTTCTGTCAATTCCACAGTCTCTTGCTTTCCCAGCCGGTACGATTTCCAGCTCTGCGGATACAAAATCCTCTTCTTCTACGTCATAATATTCTTTTAAAAGCTGAAGTACATTTTCTTTTACTGTTTCTTTTTCTTCTGTGTCCAGATCCGGGGTTTCTTCTACCGGACAGCTTCCGAACAGCAAATCCAGTTTTTCACCTTCTACAACAGCGCTCGCTTTTTTCTCCATCTGTTTTCCTGCCAGATGGATCAGAAGATCTGTCACTACAAATACGGGATCGTCTTCCTTTTCACCAAGGCTGATTTCTACAACTGTTCCATCTTTTTTTGCTACAACACCGTGTAATGCCAGCGGAAGGGTTACCCACTGATATTTCTTAATTCCGCCATAATAATGGGTATCCAGATAAGCCAGCTCTTCATTTTCATACAGTGGATTCTGTTTTACGTCAATACGCGGTGAATCTATATGTGCACCGAGAATGTTCATTCCGTTTTCCAGCGACTCTTTTCCAATCTGGAATGCTGCAATACTTTTTCCCATACATACTGCATAAATCTTATCACCGGTTTTCAGTTTATTATTTGCTGTCTTATATGTTTCCAGCGACTGATAGCCTTTTTCTTCAAGCATTTTTACTGCAAGTTTCACACATTCGCGCTCTGTTTTTCCGGCATTCAGACATGCTTTATATTTTTCATTGATCGTGTTTAATTCTTGTTTTTGGCTATCTGTATAAGATTTCCATGCATTTTTTCGTATCATAATTTTAAGCTCCTTCCACAAGTTGTTATTCTTCCTCTTTGAATTTCTGCACACCCTCACGGAGTGTATAATAGACAGGGAATCCTTCCCTGTTCTGTTCAGGGCTCGCTCTCGAGTCCTGGTGCGAAATTCGAGTCTGTCTTGCAGACATTTTCCTCTTCGAATTTCTGCACACCTTCACGGAGTGTATAATAGACAGGGAATCCTTCCCTGTCTATTATACACAAAAACCGGGCAGAGCAAACGTTAATTTTGCTCTGCCCGGTCTGATATATCGGATTATACCATATTATTTGTTCAATCCCATCTCTTCTCTTACTTCTTTGAAGCATTTTACGATGAAATCAATATCTTCTTTTGTATGGCTTGCGCATACCTGTGTACGGATTCTTGCTTTTCCCTTCGGAACAACCGGATAAGAGAATGCAACAACATAAACACCTTTTTCCATCATATGCTGTGCAAATTCTGCTGCAGTCTTCTCGTCGTATAACATAACCGGTACACATGGATGAGTTCCCGGAATAATATCAAAGCCATTATCTACAAGTTCTTTTCTGTAGTAAGCTGTAACTTCTTCCAGGTGATCTCTAAGCTCTGTACTCTCATCTAACATATCAAAAAGTTCAATACTTGCGCCTGCGATAGCCGGTGCAAGAGAGTTGGAGAACAGGTACGGACGGCTTCTCTGACGAAGCAGGTCAATGATCTCTTTACGTCCTGATGTATATCCACCGGATGCTCCACCAAGTGCTTTTCCAAGAGTACCTGTGATAATATCTACACGTCCTTCCACTCCACAATGTTCAGCAGTTCCACGTCCTGTCTTTCCTACAAATCCTACAGCATGGCTGTCATCTACCATAACAAGTGCATTGTACTTGTCAGCCAGATCACATACACCTTTCAGGTTACAGATAATTCCGTCCATTGAGAATACACCGTCTGTTGCGATCAGTTTGATTCTTGCTCCGGCTTCATCTGCCTCTTTTAACTTAGATTCCAGATCTTCCATGTTATTATTCTTATAGCGGAAACGTTTTGCTTTGCAAAGACGTACACCGTCAATGATAGATGCATGGTTCAGCTCATCACTGATAACTGCATCGTCTGCTGTCAGGATTGTCTCAAATAATCCACCATTTGCATCGAAACATGAAGAATATAAAATTGTATCATCTGTTCCCAAAAAATCAGAAATCTTCTTCTCCAGCTTTTTATGGATATCCTGTGTACCACAGATAAAACGAACAGATGCAACTCCGTATCCTTTCTCATCATAAGTATGCTTTGCAGCTTCGATCAGTCTCGGATTGTCTCCAAGTCCCAGATAGTTGTTCGCACACATACACAGAAGTTCTCTTCCATCTTCCATCGTCACACGTGCACCCTGCGGAGAAACAAACGGAGCTTCTCCTTTAAACAGTCCTGCCTCTTTGATGCCTTCTACTTCTTTTGTATAAATATTTAAAATATCATCTTTACGTGCCATCTTTCTTCTCTACCTCTCTTCTTAGTCATTCACATGTGCCCAGTCAAGAACTACTTTACCAGACTGTCCTGAAATCATTGCCTCAAAACCTTTTTCGTAGTCTTTGATATCGAAACGATGTGTGATAATTTCAGAAATGTCCAGACCTGCCTGTAACATCGTAGACATCTTATACCATGTATCCCATACTTTTCTTCCGTAGATTCCACGGATATTCAGTCCGTTGAAGATTACTGTCTCAAGGTCTACTGTTGCATCTGTTCTCTGTAATCCAAGCAGTGCTATGTTACCACCGTGCTTCATATTATGGATCATGTCATGAAGACCTGCCTGTGATCCGGACATCTCAAGTCCCACATCAAATCCTTCTGTCATGCCGATTTCTTTTAAAACATCGGATAATTTTTCTTCTTTTAAGTTTACTGTTCTGGTAGCACCCAGTTTCTTAGCCAGATCCAGACGATACTGGTTCATATCTGTTACAACAACATGTCTTGCACCTGCAAATTTGGCAATTGCTGCTGCCATGATACCAATTGGTCCTGCACCTGCAACCAGTACATCTTCACCAAGCATATCATAAGACAGCGCTGTATGTGTTGCATTACCAAACGGATCAAAAATTGCATACATCTCTTCCGGTATATTCGGATTGCACGGCCATACATTAGATGCAGGGATTACGAGATATTCTGCAAATGCTCCGTTTCTGTTCACGCCGACACCTTTGGCATCCTTGCAGTTCTCTTTGTGTCCTTCCAGACAGTTACGACATTTACCACATGTAATATGTCCTTCTCCGGATACCAGGTCACCGATCTTGAATCCTTTCACACCCGGTCCTACTTCTACAACTTCACCTACATATTCATGACCTGCAGTAAGTCCGACCGGAATTGTATGCTGTGCCCAGTCATTCCACTGATAAATATGTACGTCTGTTCCACAGATTGCTGTCTTGTGGATCTTAATCTTCACATCATTCGGTCCCACTTCCGGAATCGGAACTCTCTTCATCCATAATCCAACTTCTGGTTTTTCTTTTACAAGTGCCCACATCATTCCATCATTTTGTACGCTCACAGTATTAAACCTCCCGTTTTCTATTGTCCCCCCGACAATTTTTATTTTTGCTGTCTCATTATAACACCTCTTCTCTCTATATACAACTTCTTTCTTGCTTTTTTTGTGCATATTGACATTTTTTTCACATTTTGTGTGCATTTTTTTGTCTTTTTCAACAGTTTTTTCTATGAAATCTATTTACAAACCATAGTCTATTCTTTATAATAAAACCCGTTACAATAGGTTGAGCATGGAAAAGCACTACGGAAGAACCGCCTACTTCTCCATGCTCGATGTATCTATCGGGGAACATATTACAAAAGAAAGAGAGGATGCAGGTTTTTACCTGCAAAAGGAAGGGATCTATGAAAAACTTAATTCAGAAATGGAACAGCATAAGCCTTGTATTAAGAATCCTGTGCGGTCTGATCGTTGGTATCATTCTTGGGCTTTGCATTCCAAAAGTAACTGTTATTGCAATTCTCGGAGATTTATTTGTCGGAGCTTTAAAAGCGATTGCTCCGCTTCTTGTCTTCTTTCTTGTTATGAGTGCACTTGCTCACATGGGCGAGGGGCAGAAGACAAACATGGGCTTTATCGTAGCTCTTTATATGCTTGGTAACCTTTTCTCAGCACTTGTTGCAGTTGTAGCCTGCCGTCTTTTCCCAGTTACTTTAACTCTTGGAAAAGCAGCCACAGAAGATGTTACTCCTCCGAGCGGAGTAGGCGAAGTATTAAAGAATCTTTTGCTCAATGTTGTGTCCAATCCGATTGCTTCTATCGTAAATGCGAATTATATCGGTATTCTTGCATGGGCATGTATCTTTGGTATCGCACTCAAAGCTGCATCTCCTGCAACAAAGAATCTGTTAGATGATTTTTCCAATGCTCTGTCAACCGCGGTAAAATGGGTAATCAGCTTTGCTCCGTTCGGAATCATGGGACTGATTTTCAATGTTATTTCCGAATCCGGACTCAAGGCATTATTATCTTACGGAAGACTGATTCTTGTACTTGTTGGAAGTATGGCATTTGTAGCACTGATTATGAATCCACTGATCGTATTCTTCTGCTCACGCAAGAATCCATATCCGCTTGTATTCAAATGTCTGGTAAGAAGCTTTATCACTGCATTCTTCACCAGAAGTTCTGCAGCCAATATTCCGGTTAACATGGAGCTTTGTGAAGAGATGGAACTGGATGAGAATACATACTCCGTATCCATTCCTCTTGGTGCAACAATCAACATGGCTGGAGCTGCTATTACAATCTCTGTTATGGCATTATCCGCAGCCAATACAGTTGGTGTATCTGTAGATTTTGGAACTGCACTGATCATGTGTGTTCTTGCCGCACTCAGCGCTGCCGGAGCTTCCGGAGTTGCCGGTGGTTCTCTGCTTCTGATTCCTATGGCATGCAGCCTGTTTGGTATCTCTTCTGATATTGCAATGCAGGTTGTTGGTGTCGGCTTCATCGTTGGTGTAATCCAGGATTCCTGTGAGACAGGTCTGAACTCCTCTACAGACGTTCTGTTTACAGCCGCTGCTGAGCTCCGTGACAGAAGACTTCATCCAGAACGTTATAGTAAAAAAGCAAACATCTAAAACGATTACTTAGGTTTGATTATCAGTCGGGAAGGACTTGCACATGCAAGTGCCTTCCCTTTATCATTAGCAGTACCAGAAAGGCTGTGGCATCTTATCAGATGCCACAGCCTTTCTATTAACGATTTTCTATGAAACCACACATTCTCTTATTAAATCTTACCACTCAAACTTCTCTGCGAAATAAGCTTCCAGATCTTCGATCTTAATTCTCTCCTGTTCCATCGTATCACGATCACGAACAGTAACTGCTCCGTCTTCCTCAGAATCAAAATCGTAAGTTACACAGAATGGTGTTCCAATCTCATCCTGACGACGGTAGCGTTTACCGATATTTCCACGGTCATCATATTCGCAGTTATATTTCTTTCTTAAAATCTCATATACTTTCTCTGCGCCTTCATTCAGTTTCTTGGACAATGGAAGGATACCAATCTTAACCGGTGCAAGTGCCGGATGGAAATGAAGTACTGTACGGACATCCGGCTTCTCTTCTGTTCCGATATTCTCCTCATCATAAGCACTGCAAAGGAATGCAAGTACCATACGGTCTGCTCCAAGTGACGGTTCGATAACATATGGAATATATTTGATTTTTTTCTCATCATCAAAATAAGTCATATCCTGTTTAGATACATTCTGATGCTGTGTCAGGTCGAAATCTGTACGGTCTGCGATACCCCATAACTCTCCCCATCCGAACGGGAACAGGAATTCAATATCTGTTGTCGCTTTACTGTAATGGCTCAGCTCTTCCGGATCGTGATCACGATAGCGGACTTCTTCTTCTTTTAAGCCAAGCTGCTCTAACCAGTCAAGACAGAACTTCTTCCAATATGCATGCCATTCAAGGTCTGTATCCGGCTCACAGAAGAATTCCATCTCCATCTGCTCAAACTCCCTTGTACGGAAAGTAAAGTTACCAGGTGTAATTTCATTACGGAATGACTTACCAATCTGGCAGATACCGAATGGAAGTTTCTTTCTGGATGTACGCTGTACATTCTTAAAGTTTACAAAAATTCCCTGTGCTGTCTCAGGTCTTAAATAAACAACATTTTTTGCATCTTCTGTTACGCCCTGGAATGTCTTAAACATCAGGTTGAACTCACGGATCTCTGTAAAATTATGCTTTCCACAGGTCGGACATGGAATGTTATGGTCTGCAATGTAGCCTTCCATCTGCTCATGACTCCATCCGTCAATGCTGTCCGGAATATCCAGCCCGTTCTTATGTGCATAGTCCTCAATAATCTTATCTGCACGGAAACGCTCATGACACTCTTTACAATCCATAAGAGGATCACTGAATCCTCCAAGATGTCCACTTGCTACCCATGTCTGTGGGTTCATCAGAATTGCACAGTCCACACCAACATTGTATGGAGACTCCTGTACAAACTTCTGCCACCATGCTTTCTTTACATTGTTCTTAAGTTCTACTCCAAGATTACCATAGTCCCATGTATTCGCAAGCCCGCCGTAAATCTCTGATCCCGGATATACAAATCCTCTTGATTTTGCCAGTGCTACGATTTTGTCCATAGTTTTCTCTACCATATCCCTTATCCTCGCCTTCTATAATATAGTAATTGTACCTTATTATACATTTTTACTATTTGCTTTTCAAGTATTTTCCCGGAAACGGTCGTTCTGCATTTCTTCTCGGACACCGTTCTGCACATTTTCCACATGCAAAACATTCGCCGGACATCGCGTTGTCTCCTTCTTCTTTAGATGGCAGTTCCAGTGATGCCGGGCATACCATCTGGCACGCTTTGCAGCCTTTGCGACCTTTTTCGCCTTGCCTTTTTCCCCGAAAGATGCAGACGCCTGTTTCGTTGTCGATTTTGTTCCATACAACGCATTTTTCACTGCACCGATAATTCCTTTGGAACTGTAGGTTGCTCCTGATACTGCATCTACATCAGTACTCAGCTGCCGGATCATCAGATCTGTCAGCGTTTTTGCACGATTGAAGAAAGAAGTCGTTTCTCCCGGCGGGCTGTCAATGTGTATCTTCACAATCTTTTTATTCTTGATCGTTACGGTCACCGTGATCTTTCCACCATATCCATTTGCAGAGCCTGTGTATTTTCCATCTTTTAGATCAAAACCTTCACCTTTTTCCCGGCTTTCACTGTCTGGGACTCTGTCGTTTGCATTCCTGCTGCCAGAATCTTATGCACCCAACTTCCTCCATCGGAATCTGTTTCTGCATCCGGTCTGTATCCAGTGACAGCCACTATAACGAAAATTCCAAGTAACATTGCCGGAAGTACCGGTTTTATCATCTGTAATTTTTTCAGAATTTTCATACTCTACCCTATCCTTTTCTTTATTTGTGAATAACTTTGAATCCACTGTCACCGGAAAACACATCTGCAATTCCTTCCGTCACCCAGATTGTTCCGTCATCTTCCACCATAACAGTATCAAATGCCTGTGTATGTTTCTTCCAGTAAGTTGTTGCTTTCTTTCTGCCCATAATAAAGAGCGAGGTTGACAGTCCATCTGCAAGCGTTCCATCTTTTGAAACGATCGTAACCGAAGACAATCCATTTTCTGACGGATATCCGGTCTTCGGATCAATGATATGATGATATTTCTTTCCATTCTTTTCAAAATAACGTTCATAGCCACCCGATGTAATCGCCGCCTGATTTCGAAGAGACAATACTCCAATATAACTGGATTTGTCTTGTGGATCTTCCACGGCAATCTGCCATGCGGAACCATCCGGCTTGCTGTTCAGCGTCTGTACATTGCCGCCAAGGCTGATTACGGCATTTTTCACGCCATATTTTTTCATGATCTCCATAACGCGGCCGGAAGTATATCCTTTGGCAATTCCTCCAAGATCAATCTTCATTCCTTTTTGATCCAGTTTTACAGTACCTTTCTTCTCATCACAGATAATTTTATCTGCATCCATATTGGCAAGAAGTTTCTGAAGTTCTGTTTTGCCCGGTATCCGGTATTTTTCTGTCGTAAATCCCCATGCTTCCATCACCGGATACACAGTGATATCAAATGCGCCGTCTGTATCTTCATATAACTCTCTTGATCTTAAGATCAATTTCATCGTATCTTCAGAAACTTTTCCTGAACCATTCTGATTGATCCTGGCAATCTCACTCGTCTTCTTCCCGGTAGATACCAGATTTTCAATCCGTTCAATCTCTTTCACAGAAGCATCCAGCGCTTTTCCGGCATTTTTGCCATATGCTTTGAGTGTCATATAAGTGTCCATCGCAAATACTTCTCTTGTCTGTTCTTTTAAAAGAGATGCCTGACTGCCTTTTGATTTGCCATTTGTACTACAGCCGGTCGCAAGTCCCGTCACCATACATCCGATTACGAATACCGCCGCTGCCCGTTTCACATATTTTTGCATACATCTGTATATATATTCCTGTTTTTTCATATTTATATAATCCTCTTTATTTTTATCATTCAACGAATTCCTTCTGTTATCCGCGGTCTTATCTGTTCAACTCTCTTATTGTATATTTTTTTTTCCTATCTGCCAAGGCTAAGTTGTATTTTGATAACATTTCTCATTTTTCCTGTATTTTATTGCGACTTTTTTCAATAGCTGTTATTCTTTTTGTTAGCGTAAGCTAACTACTATTTTTTCAAGGAGGATTTATGTGCTTATGATAATCTGAAAGCCAATGTAACAAAGAACACAAACGGTCTGAAAACAGCTGCTTACAATGCTTCTACCGATTCTTTTACCTTTAGTGCACGCCAGACTGGAACAGATTCCGGAATCGCAGATACTGCACAGTTGACAGCATCTGATATCGAAACGACTGTAAAACCGGCAGACGGTGCTTACAGTGAATTCTTAAGAGTTGACTTTAACGGAAATGGTTATGGAGCTCTTGGATCCAAAATGCAGGCTGTAAAATGGACTTACTATGGAAATGATTCTACATACAGCAAGCCGGTACAGACATATGGTACTAAATTTGCTGCCAGTTCCCACAGGGATATGACGGAACAGGATACTGGACAGTTACTATCTATGCACTTGGTTATGCAGACTACTCTGTAAATATCCAGGCTACTGCTGATAACATCGTTGTAGACGATAACACAAAAGGTGATGACACGCAGTTAAAAGCACTCGTTGAAAAAGCTAAGAAACTTTCTGAAAATGATTACACAGCAGAGAGCTGGGCAAGCTTTAAGACAGAATTAGACGAGGCAAAAGAGCTTCCGTAAACATTCCTTCTACTGTAAAGATTAATAAAGTTTCTTACAGCGTAACTGCTGTAAATGCAAAAGTATTTGCAAACAACACAAAAGTCAAAAAAATTAAAATTACAAAATAAGCGATCAACCTCCATTCAAAATAAAAAAGGCAGGGAATGAATATTTCCCCTGTCGCCAAAATCGCCCGGATCCTTTTCAGATCCAGGCGATTTTCAATTTACATAATCAACGTCTCCAGAATCTCCAGTGACTTAAATGATTTTCCCAGATACTCTGCCATATACGCTGTCACAACGTCTCCCAGCTCTTTCAGCACATCTTCCTTCACAAGAAACGTATAAAGCTTCTCCACAGGTGAGGCTATGATATACTGCATTGCATACAGCGTAGAAACACTCAGTTTTCTTCCATCCGTCACATGAGCGGCACACTGTCGGCATAAAAGACCACCACGGCGGATACTGAATACTTTCTCCTGTTCTCTGTCCCCGCAACCGATACATTCAAACACCTGCGGTCCTTCTCCATTGATACTGATGACCTTTAATTCATAAATATAACGGATCAGCCGATTCGGGATTCTGGTATTCACAAGTGCACGAAACGTCTGATATAAAAGCTTCAGTAACAAAGTCTCATCATTGGCTTCTCTTGCATAATAATTTGCTAAATCCATAAAATAAAAGCCATAATAAGCACCCTCTACATCCGTGCGCAGTTCTTCAAAATAATTGGAAATGGACGCCGACACCAGCGTATACGATGTACGCCCTTCATATACAGTAAACTGTCCAAAAGAGAAAGGGCTTGTCACACCGACCAGTGCGCTGTTTGGTCTTCTCGCGCCTCTGGCAAATGCTGCGATCTTGCCCCTTTCTTTACTCAGAATTACTACACGTCTGTCATATTCTCCTATCGACGTCTGAGCAAGCACCATGCCTGTCACCGTAATCTGATTCATATTCTTTCTCACCTTTCCGGTTCTGTTCTTTCTCTGCACATGCACAGATTTGCATGCCCCGGTAATATAAATAATCGGTTATCTTCCCCGTCTTCCGGAAACGGTCCCAGTACATTTCTTCCATCTTCTCACCTCATCTGGTATTTACAGATTAGGTTCTCCAGAAGATACCCTTTCCTATTCTTCTTCCCGGTATCCAAAATTTTTCATCAGAAACTCACTGTCTCTCCAGTCCTTCTTTACTTTTACCCAAAGCTTGAGATTTACCTGGCAATCCAGCATTTTTTCAATCTCATAACGGGCAGTACTTCCGATTTTTTTCAACATATTTCCTTGTTTTCCAATAATTATCCCCTTGTGCGAATCTCTCTCACAGATAATCGTTGCGTCAATGTGCATAACTTTTCCGCGTTTTTTCATCTGATCGATTGCAACTGCGATTCCATGTGGAATCTCTTCATTCAGACTGTGCAGTGCTTTCTCACGGATCAGTTCAGCTACGATCTGACGCTCCGGCTGGTCTGTAATCGTATCTTCATCATAGAACTGTGGTCCGTAAGGAAGATATTTCATCACTACTTTCAACAACTCTTCCGTGTTATCTCCGCTCCTTGCTGACACCGGCACGATGTCAGCGAAATCATACACATCTTTATATGCTGCAATTGCAGGAAAGATATCTTCTTTCTTTACACTGTCTGTTTTATTGATAACAAGTACAACCGGCGTCTTTACCTTCTTAAGCTGGCTGGCAATATGCTGCTCTCCTGCTCCGATAAATGTTGTCGGTTCTACAAGCCAGAGAACAACGTCTACTTCATTTAACGTTCGTTCTGCAACATTTACCATATATTCTCCAAGTTTATTTTTTGCTTTGTGGATTCCTGGTGTATCGACGAAAATAATCTGTCCATCTTCTCTTGTAAGTACAGTCTGAATCCGGTTTCTTGTCGTCTGCGGTTTCTTGGATGTGATTGCGATCTTCTGACCGATCAGATAATTCATTAGTGTGGACTTTCCAACATTCGGACGTCCGATCAGAGTTACAAATCCTGATTTATATTTATTATTCATCTTCCTTTTCCCCTTCATTCTGGAAACTTGTCACTGTCTGGAACAGGTCTTTTGCTTCTTCAATCTTTTCTTCACTTCCGATAACACAGATCTGGTCTGCCGAAAGGATTGCTTCCAGTACCGGTGCCAGCCTGCGGATATCCTCCTGCGTTGCATCCAGTACTTCTTCTCTTGTTTTCCGAACCATGTCTTCGTTTACTTTATTCATATAAAGATTCATGGAACGTTCACCTTTTGCAGAAGGCGTCATCGGCTGATCCAGATTGCTCATCGTTCCGATAATGTATTTCGTCATATCACGGTCAGAAACTGTAAAATTCTTCACATAATCTACAACACCTTCATACACATCCAGTGTCCGCTTCAGATTCGGATCACGGTAAGAGACAAAATAACCTTCACCGATACGGTTAAAGTTGCTCATACAGCCATATGCACCACCTTTTACACGGATATTCTGCCACAGATATTCATAACTTAAGATTACTTTTAATATCTGTAATGCTCCTGTATATTCTTCTCCCCGTTCAATAAAATTACCGGTTTTTGCCACATACTGTACTTTGGAAGCAGTACGGAATCCTTCGTTCTTCTTCTCACAGTGAATAATGCACGGTGTCTCTTCCACCGGCTCTGTATACAATCTGTCTTTCAGAGACTGCACCATTTTTTCAAAGCCCTTCAAACCTTCGCCTGCGGCTGTGTAACTAAGCATCATACGATCTGCCCGGAACAGCTTCACTGACAGTTCTTTTAATTTTTCCGATAAATGTTCTTTCTCTTCTTCAAAATGTGTATCCAGCCAGTCTACCTTGCGGAAGAAATCTACGCCATTTGTCATATCTTTAAGTTTCGCTGACGGAGATGCATAAGACAATGCACGAAGTGCTGCCGTTGTATGCCCGGAAGACTGGAACTTCATCAGAAGTCTGGATTTTAACATGGCAAGGATTTCTTTCATACGCTTTGTATCATCCAGGCAGGACTCTGTCAGGATCTCACCCATCATATCAAATGCAAACGGGAGCTTGTCATATAGGGCTTTCGTTTTGATCTCAAATGTAGCTTTAAATTCCTTTTCCTTTACTTTTGTAACATCATTGTATAATTCCAATGATGTTGCAATACCACCAGTATGCATGTTAATCTCATTAAAAAGTTCTCCATATCCATGTTTCTTCGTATCGATCACGCCAAGCGCTGACTGTAAAATACCAACATACGGAAGGTCTTCCTCCTGCACATCCGACATATCAAAGAGAATATCTGCATATCCAATTCCGTTCGTTTCAATTTCATGGAAAATAACCGGCACATCCGCAAGCCTCATCTCTTCATTAATAATCGGCTGGATTTTTCTGGAAATATCTTCTCTTTTTAAAACCGGTATCTTCTCCAGATCTTCCGGCGAATCTTCTTCTGACTGGTAAGTTTCCAGTGCCTTCGTATTTACAACCAGCTGTTCCTGCTCCTCTTCACTTAAACTCTGCTTATATGATTCCAGTTTATCTTCTAATTCTTTCTCCAGTTTTGCTGTGCGTCCCTTCTCCGGTTTTACAACTACGACCGCACCATGCGTATTATCAAGGATGTATTTTTGGATCAGTTCTTCATAATACCTGGTCCCGATCTGTTCTTTCAGAAATTCAAATGTATCCAGTGCTTCAATATGCATGAACGGTTCATTGTCATCATACAGCCAGCTGTCCATCATCTGTAAGCCATACATAAGTCCTTTCGGATAATTTCCAAAATCCGCTTCACGATAACGAAATTCCTGATAATTAATCCCCGCCTCCAACGCTTTCTTATCAATTCCGTTCTTAACAAGATCTGTAAACACCTCTTCAATCTTCGCAACAAATGCTTCCTTCTGGTCTGCATTTGCATTTTTAGAAATTACAGAAAAGATCGGCTGATAAATACCATTGTCATAAGATCCCATAATATCTTTTCCGATTCCTGCGTCCGTCAATGCCTGTTTCAGCGGTGCACCCGGCGCTGATAACAATGCATAATCCAGAATCTCAAAAGCAAGATATAGCTTCGGATCAAGACTTGTTCCAATAACTTTATTATAAGACAGGAAGGTATTCTCTTCTTCCGACTCCTCACTGCCGACAGAGTACGTTAGCTCCTTTTCAGCCATCTCCGCAAACGGCTTCTGCAGGCGGATTGCTGAATCGATCTCTTTCGCTTCAAATTTGCTCAGATACATCTCATCCAGCCAGTTCAGCTTTTCTGCCATATCCATATCTCCATACAGATAAATATAGCTGTTGGACGGATGATAATAAGTTCTGTGGAAATCAAGAAACTGTTCATAAGTTAGTTCCGGAATCATGTCTGGATCTCCACCGGATTCATTTGCATAGGAGGTATCCGGAAACAATGTATTCAGTACTACTCGGTCCAGCACACCTTCCGGAGAGGAAAATGCACCTTTCATCTCATTGTATACGACACCATTATACGTCAGCGGCTCATCTTTTGAAGGCATCCGGTAGCTCCAGCCTTCCTGGCAGAATATCTCCTCATGCTTATAAATATTCGGATAAAGCACAGCATCCATATAAATATGCATCAGGTTCTGAAAGTCTTTGTCGTTGCAGCTTGCGACTGGATATACGGTCTTGTCCGGATATGTCATCGCATTCAGAAATGTATTCAATGATCCTTTTACCAGTTCTACAAATGGATCTTTTGCCGGGAAATTCTTCGATCCGCACAATACAGAATGTTCCATAATATGTGGTACACCGGTGCTGTCCGACGGTGGTGTACGAAATCCGATCTGAAACACTTTGTTGTCATCATCATTCTCTATTAAAAGGACTCTCGCCCCACTTTTTTTATGTCTGAGTAAATATCCCACAGAATGGATTCCTTTTAATTCCTTTGTCTGCAGTAATTCATAATCCTTCACATCATTTTTATTCATATAAGCTCTCTTCGACTCCTTTCATTGCACACTCTATCTGATTATTATACCATCTTTTTTCTTTCTATACAAAGAAATAACAAAAGTGAGGCGATATCACCTCACTTTTCTATATCCCTTATCTGGTTTTCGTTTAATATTTGCTCAGATCACCATAATCCGGCTCTCGTGTAACCCGGCGAATCACCAGCAGTGTGCCGATCATCAGCACGATAGAAACCGGCAGACAGATAAATGGATTTCTCACAAATCCGGCAATTACATAAGATACGCATGAAACAATCGCTGCTGTAATCGCATACGGAAGCTGTGTCGTTACATGATTGACATGATTACACTGGCCACCCGCCGACGCCATGATCGTCGTATCGGAAATCGGTGAGCAGTGGTCTCCGCATACAGCTCCAGCCATACATGCTGAAATAGAGATGATCATCATCTGCTCATTCGTTCCCGAAAATACAGCTACAACAATCGGAATCAGGATTCCGAAAGTTCCCCATGAAGTTCCAGTTGCAAATGCAAGGAAACATCCTACCAGGAAGATAATTGCAGGCAGTAGACTTACCAGTCCTCCGGCTGCTTTTTGCATTCCATTTGCAACAAATTCAGCTGCCCCAAGGCTGTCTGTCATTGCCTTTAAAGTCCATGCAAATGTCAGGATCAGGATAGCCGGAACCATCGCCTTAAATCCTTCCGGTACACAGGACATGGAATCGCTGAAAGATAATACTCTTCGCACTGCATAAAAGATAACTGTAATAATAAATGCGAAGAAACTTCCAAGCATCAGTCCAACTGATGCATCACTTCCCGAAAATGCTTTCACAAACCCGGTTCCACTGAAAAAACCACCGGTATAGATCATTCCGATAATACAACATACGATCAATACGAGAATCGGAAGAACAAGGTCGATTACGTTTCCCTTTCCTTCTTCCATCTCATTTTCTGCTGTTGCATATGGTCTGTCTTCTGTCGTATACAGATCGCCTTTTACTGCATTTTTCTCATGCAGTTTCATCGGGCCGTAATCAAACTTCAGGACCACGATTGTTACCATCATTACAACTGTCAGGATTGCATAGAAATTATAAGGAATTGCACGGATAAAGATTGAAAATCCGTCTTCTCCTTTTACAAATCCGGTTACTGCCGCTGCCCATGAAGAAATCGGTGCAATGATACAAACCGGCGCTGCAGTTGCATCGATCAGATAAGACAGCTTTGCTCTGGAAACATTATGCTGATCCGTTACCGGTCTCATAACACTTCCGACTGTCAGGCAGTTAAAATAATCATCAATGAAGATCAGAACTCCAAGTAAAATTGTTGTAAGCTGCGCACCTACTCTTGTTTTAATGTGTTTACTTGCCCAACGTCCGAACGCTGCTGATCCTCCGGCTTTGTTCATCATACATACCATAATTCCAAGTACAACTAAAAATACTAAAATACCGACGTTATAGCTGTCAGACAGCACGCCTACGATACCATCCTGGAATACATGGGTGATTGTCTTCTCAAACCGGAACCCTGACCAAAAAACACCTCCGATTAAAATACCAACAAACAGGGAACTATACACTTCCTTTGTAATTAATGCAAGCACGATTGCTACCACCGGTGGAATTAACGAATATACCGACGCATACATATTCGGTACATATTTTGCTTTTCCATCTGAAGCAAATACTGTCAGTGAACTTCCTAAAACAGATAAAGTCAACAGCATGGTTGTCATCCAGACTTTTTTTCTTCCTCTCATCTTTTTTCCTCTCTTTTCTTCCTTTTATTTGCTAAAAAATGCCATGAACAACACATCTTTTCTGCGCGTTCATGGCATAATCGTCAATTCTCAAATATGAATTCTCTTCTTCGACTCTCATACTGTGATAGCGCTCCACATTCCTGTGACAGTACGCAGCATCTTCTGTCTGCGTCCCAGAAATCAGATCCGGAATATCTGACTCCTTCGGCAAATCCCCCTTTCTGAAAGAACAGTCTTCCAAACTATCGTTCTTCCTTACTGATGAAATCCGCACCTCTATCAAGTTCTGTTATTCACATTCTCTATTTTTACATTTTTCTTCGCTGATGTCAACAACTGTTATTTTTTTATCAGCGATCGTCAAAATGTGGCAGCCATAAATGACTGCCACATTCTTATATGCTTTATGATCTTCTTGTCAAATCTTATTCTTCTCCGTACAGAGTGATCAGTTTCTTCAGATAATCATATCTTTCCATAGCCTCAGCCTCGTTCTTAGCGAACAGTCTTGCAGCCTTCTCCGGATTAGCTCTCTTCAGGGCATTGTAACGAACTTCTCCGTCAAGGAATGCCTGATAATCTTCTTCCTTAGGCTCTTTGCTGTCCAGAGTGAACTTGTTGCCTTCTGCTGCAGGATTGAATCTGAAGTTGTTCCAGTATCCACATTCTACTGCTAACTGTTCCTCTGTCTGAGCTTTGCTCATACCTTTCTTGATACCATGGTTGATACATGGAGCGTATGCAATGATCAGTGATGGTCCCGGATAAGCCTCAGCCTCTGAAATTGCTTTAACAGTCTGGTTGAAGTCTCCACCCATAGCAATCTGTGCAACGTATACGTATCCGTAGCTCATTGCCATGCTTGCAAGGTCTTTCTTCTTAGTTTCTTTTCCGCCTGCTGCGAACTGAGCTGTAGCACCAGTCTTAGTAGCTTTAGAAGACTGTCCACCTGTATTAGAGTAAACTTCTGTATCGAATACCATGACGTTGATGTCTTCACCACTTGCTAACACGTGGTCAACTCCACCGAATCCGATATCGTAAGCCCATCCGTCACCACCGAAGATCCACTGAGATTTCTTAGCGAGGAAGTCTTTGTTCTTAACGATGTCTTTGCATGTATCGCAGTCACATCCGTCTAATGCTGCAACTAATTTATCTGTAGCATCTCCGTTTGTAATACCACATGCGAATGTATCGAGGTATTCCTGGCAAGCTGCCTTAACCTCTGCTGAAGCCTGCTCTGATGCTGCAACAGTTTCAACTTCTTCTTTCAGTCTCTTTCTGATTGCTTTCTGAGCAAGTAACATACCATATCCAAACTCTGCGTTGTCTTCGAACAGTGAGTTAGACCATGCAGGTCCCTGTCCCTTAGAGTTCATTGTGTATGGTGTAGACGGTGAAGAGTTACCCCAGATTGAAGAACATCCTGTTGCATTAGCGATGTACATTCTGTCACCAAATAACTGTGTGATCAGTTTTGCATAAGGTGTTTCTCCACAACCTGCACAAGCTCCTGAGAACTCAAGTAATGGCTGTTTGAACTGGCTTCCCTTAACTGTCTCTGGTTTGAATTTAGCAACAACTTCTGGTTTAACCTCGATCTCACGTCCGAAATCAAAGATATCCTGCTCTGCTGCATTTTCTTCCATGTTTGCCATAACAAGAGCTTTTTCACCCTTCTTACCTGGACATACATTTACACAAGATCCACATCCTGTACAGTCATAAGCTGATACAGTCATAGTGAATTTCATTCCTGGCATACCGATCATATCGATAGCTTTTGTTCCTTCTGGAGCTTTTGCAAGCTCGTCCTCTGTAAGTGCTACCGGACGGATAACTGCATGTGGGCAAACGTATGCACAACGGTTACACTGGATACAGTTTTCTGACTGCCATACAGGGATATCTACTGCGATACCACGTTTCTCATATGCTGCACTACCTGATGGTGTAGATCCATCTGCATAGTCAGTAAATGTAGATACTGGCAGAGTATTTCCTTCCTGAGCATTAACCTTAGACTGGATGTTCTTAACGAATGCTACAACATCGTCTTTTCCACCCTTAACTTCTGGTGTGAATAATCCTTCGTCTTCACAAGATTTCCAAGATTCCGGAACTTCGATCTCAACTACCTGTTTAGCACCGGCATCGATAGCATCGTAGTTCATCTGTACGATCTTGTCACCTTTTCTTCCGTAAGTAGCTTTTGCAGCTTTCTTCATCAGATCGATTGCTTCTTCTTCCGGAATGATAGATGCCAGTTTGA
>OLPB01000608.1_pt1 | contig 20366 bp, 16 predicted proteins | sample 1672001 | NCBI WGS metagenome assembly OLPB01 (sample SAMEA3136635, study PRJEB25190) | human gut metagenome | biome: human gut; feature: human-associated habitat; material: faeces | place: Austria | collected 2013 | reverse complement strand
GCTTCTGTTTCTTTCTTCCGGATATCTTTCCTTTTATTTCCAGATACTCAAACACAATCACATCCACATGGTTTTCTTCTGCATATCCTGTGACTGCACCTGCAATCTTTCTTCCAAGTTCTGTGTTAAAACGCTTCGCGTAGGCCCATCTGCTTTTCACCTGTGCAGAACCATGTTTCCTCTGGAACCTGCTTATTCGTCCCAACACACGGTACATCCGGTCTTTTTCACTGGGAAAATCAATAAACTTTCTTCCCAGGACAGTTCCATCTGCCCGCATAATGGTACAGACTGCATCCGTATTGAGTCCTAAATCCACACTGCAGATGATCTGTTCTTTTACAGGTGTCTTTGTAAGCGGCACTTCTTCCGTATAAGAAAAACGCAGGAAGTATTTACGATGCCTTTTTTCCAGCACGGGTGCTGCAGCTTTTTTTCCTGCCCAGTTCTTTCTTAGATATTCCATATCTGTATGGCTGAGGCTGACCCGGAACCATTTCCAGTCATGACCATCATAAAGTTTCAGGCACGCTCCATCTTTTTCTTCTGTATCCTCACGATACATCACATCTCGGTAGAATACCGGCATGGCATGATTATCACACACCAGCTTCGGCCTGCCACCTTTCTGATCCGTTTTTTTCCACAGTTCCATCCTTGTCTTATATGAGGATACACTTCCCAGGGCATGCTGGATAGCCGCCCTTCTGAGATAAGAAGGCATCTTTGGAAAACGCAGGTCAAAATCAAACCTTGCCTGGTTCTTTTTGGTGGTATGTACCAGATGTTCTGCCGTGTTGAAACGTTTTTTAGGTTCTGTGATCACTGCCAGTTCATCCCATATCTGGGCATAGATCTCAATCAGACAACTGACCGCAGAACGATAAATATCCAGTGTCTGGCGGATCGGGATATTTTGTTTTCGCAATTCTACGCCATAACTGGATACTGTCCTCATCTTTTTTCCTCTTTCTTACAAATATAAAAAACGGATTCTTTCAGGTTACTGTTTTTCTTTTTGCCCCTCGATATAAGAACATACCTGTTCTCTGCTCCTGTCACTCACTGTTACGGCACAATAAGATGGATTCCACAGATGCCCTCCCCAAAGCTCCTTCTTCAGTTCTGGATGCGCAAGAAACATCTGCCGGGCAATGTTCCCCTTCATGATCTTGATCATATCAGAGATATAAAACTGTGGTCTGCAGTCTACAAGCAGATGGATATGATCCGGCATAACCTCCATTGCCAGGATCTGAAATTTATATTCTTCTGCAAGGTCACAGAGCATTTCTTTGCATTCTGTATCAATACCATCTTTTAAAACCTTTTTCCGGTATTTTGTACACCATACCAGATGATACTGCAGGGAATACACATATCCTCTACCATATGAAAGTTCATTATTATTGATATTAAACATATTTTTCTCCATGTTTTTATTATACCATATGCAAGAACATTTTGCAAACATTTGTTCTGCCTTTTTTCAAAAAAATAGTGCGTCTAACTCATCACTACTACAATATATTTATGAAGTAACGAGAATGCGACACACAGTTATTCAAATTTAATCGTACCGCCCATTTTCTCTATTAGTTTTTTTGTAATTGGCATACCAAGACCTGTTCCTCCATAAACAGATCTTGCACCGCCTGTTTCCTGAGTAAATGGTTCAAAAATATGGTTCTGAAATTCTTTACTCATTCCAACTCCGGTATCCTTGCAGTGAAACTCAAACAGTATATGCCTGTCATCCACCTGTGTTTCATAATAGCTGAGCAGTATCTCTCCTTTTTCTTTATTATACTTGACAGCATTACTTATGATATTCATAAGGATTCTTTTTAAATGAACCGGACTCCCATTCAAATATCTGTATTCCAGATTGTATTCTTTTTCAGATAAGCTGATTCCGCGTTCATATACCTGTTTTTCTATGACTTCTCTTATTTCATGCAATAGCCTGTTAATATCAAAATCCTTATTTTCCAGCACGATTTCCTCTGACTCTAATTTGCTCATATCAAGCACTTCATTAATAAGCTCCAAGAGGTATCCTGAAGCATCCCATATTTTCCTGCGGCACTCATCTTGCTTTTTTAAATCATCTTTATAATAATCAGCCACCTCGATCATACCACGGATTCCGTTAATAGGAGTTCGGATATCATGACTCATTCGCTGCAGAAATTCTGTTTTTGCATTATTTGCCATGTCAGCTCTTTGAGCTTCTTGCAAAAGTTTCTGCTTACAGGCTTCTTCCTGCATCATCTGAATCTTCAACTCATCCTGTCAAGAAAGATATCCTCAGGCTTTGTGGAAGCCTGTACTGCGATTACTTTTCCCGACAGATCACTAAGCTTCTTTATATTGCTGTTTTTATTGACTGCAACGACCTGCCGGCTCACCATATATGGACCAGCCCACTTATAATCATTCTCCCGACCATCCATGGAAAAGCGCCCCCATAAACAGTCTATCTCCTTATTTTCCAGATCTTTATCTTTATCATCCCATACAATCTTTGTAAATACCGGCTTATAACCAAGGCGTCCCAGAGCTTCATTTGCAATGTCAACATCAATCCCTGCCGGTTCTCCATTTTCATCGGAATAATTAAAAGGTGGAAAATCGTCACTTCCAATGATTATCTCTAGCATATTTTCCTGTGAAGATGTACTTTTCTGTGTTGTAACTGAACATCCTGATATCAGTAATACCCCAAAAGCAAACAAAAACGGTATTACTGCCATGTATTTAGATTTCATGCTATGGTACCTCAACAATTTTCTCTGATTTTTTTTGATTTTACGTCATTATAATAACTCTGTTCATACTGAATTTACATAACAAAACATGCACAAAATTTTATATTTTTTACAAAGAACAGGTGATTTTTCAAGTGAATCATGTTATGTAAATTTCTCTCAGAGTGGTGCTCCATCACTTTCACTCTGAAACTCCATCTTCATTTTTACTTTTGCCAGTTTTATTTCCGGTATTCCTTCAGAAATGGACATAAAAAGCGCCATAGGTTTTTTCCAATGCCTATGGCGTGTAAATAATTTTCTACTCTGCGGATACCCTGTTTATGATTGTCTGCCTGAACAGGCATCTATGCCAACAGATTTCTCTATACTTTTGAAATTTTATGATACGCTTTTTTCTCTGGAAAATACAAAACTATACAATAAGTTAAATCGTCTGCGTTAACTTCCATTCGCCCATCCATCTGCTCCATCATAATAGAAATATTCTGCAACCCAATCCCTGTTTTTTGATGCTCAGAATCAAACCTAGTAATACTATTTTGAATACTGATCCCTACTTCTTCATTCCCATAACAAAGCTGTATACATACCTCATTTTCATGTTTTCCATATTTTTCAATATTAGAAATAATATTATTCATAATTCTGCCAATAAAATCTGTATTTATACATACAGATATCTGTCTCCACTCCAACCGATCTGTATTTACTTTAAATCCTTCATATTCCAGTAAAGCACACAGTTCAGAAAGATAATCTCCAAAAGCACACATAATATCTTCTGCAGGTTCCAGTTCTATGTGGTGTCGTGAATTTACAAAAAAATATTCAAACATCTGCTCCGACAAATCTCTGATCTGAAGTACACGATCAAAGGCTTTATTTATATATTCCTGAGTAACCGCACCTTCTTTTTGCTGCTTTTTTAGAATCTCAAGATATGCCATCAAACCAGTCAGAGGAGTACGCAGATCATGTGACATTCCTAACACCAGCTTCTCCTGTGCACTCTTCAGGTCATACTCTATCTGCTCTTTTTTCACCAATGTTTGTCTCATATGTTCCAGTCCACTGGCTAACTGTGCAATTTCATCTGTTCCCTGAACAGTTACATTCCCCTGCAAATTTCCTCTGCTGATTATATTTACCTCTTTCATAAGGCATTGTATATATTTTACATTCTCATACATTCCGGATACAACAATTCCAATACACGCCGCGACTCCAAGTACAACAGAAAAGACCATCAATATGTTAAAATATTTATCCGCTGTTCCTTCATATATATATACATCTGCCGTTCCATCCTTAAATGAAATTCTGTGGTACATTCTCCATGTCAGATTTGGTATTTCTCTGCTGCCATACATAATTTTTCCGTTGTAGGAAATATCAAACAACAGCCATTTTCCCCTTGAAATCGTGAAGTCATCAATATTTCGTTCTGTACCCCATTTTTTTAACATTTTATAATCAGATGCACTCAACTTATTTTGTGTGACATATTCCTGAAGTTCTTCTGCACGTTCTGTCTCTTCAGCATAAACATATCCTGTACGAAAGAAAAAGCGTTGCAGTAACCCCTTTCCCCCGAAATATGTCACGCTTAACACTAATAAACCTGCTAATAACCCCTGCATAAGATAGCAAATTATCTTGCCTGTCAAACTATTTCCGCAAATTTTATCCAAGGCGATATCCCTTTCCCCATACGGTTTGAATCATCTTTGGCTTTTGTGGATCATCTTCGATTTTCATTCGTAATCTTCGGATATGCACCATAACAGTATTTCCAGATGAATATAAGAACGGCTCCTCCCACAAACTCTCATAAAGATTTTTTACCGAGAATACCTTTTTCGGGTTTTCCATCATAAGCAATAAGATTCTGTATTCCATTTCTCTGAGACTGATTTCCTTTTCATTGCGGAATACCTCATTACATTGAGTATTCACTTTTACTTTTCCATATTCAATCCAATGTTCTTTTGTCTTCTCACCTTGTAATGTCTGACTATATACATGATATCTTCGTAGTAACGCTTTAACCCGGGCAAGAAGTTCCGCATACGAAAATGGTTTCACGAGATAGTCATCACCTCCTGCCATAAGTCCGAGTAATTTATCAGATTCCTGACTTTTGGCTGTCAGAAACAACACTGGAACATGTGAGATTTTTCGAATTTCTTCACAAGTTTTTATCCCGGATATTCCCGGCATCATAATATCAAGAATAACAAGGTCAATATCATCTAATACTTTTTTCAAACACTGATATCCATCCTCTGCTTCCTGAACAATATATCCCTCACCTTCAAGAAGTATCCTCACTCCTTCTCTAATTGCTGCATCATCTTCTACAACCAAAATATGATTATCCATTTTCATCCTTTCGTCTTCTAAACTGCATATACCCATATTTGCTGACATTGAGAAATCAGGGTCGTATATTCCCATTTTTTTGAACTGTTTGTATAGCTGAATGGATCGTTTACAGAAAATTTCTTTCTGGAATAATCATAAATAACAATAAAATGCCCTGAATTTGTAAAATCTCCGGGACCCATAGCACAGATTATCAGATTTCCATCTTTAAGTCTGTCGGCCATTTCCTGTTCTCCCAGCATATCAAATTGCGAAGCAATTACACCGTAATCCAAAGCAGCTTCTCTCATGAATTTCCAGGATGTTCCAATACCCTCTACATAATATCCCTCGTTCATGGATTTTTGCGCAAGCACAAGTGGTGTTGCCTCTGTATTTCTGGTTAAACTGTATATTACCATTGCCATGCACGTCGGACCACATCCGGAAATTCCTATATCACTTGTTCCATAAGGTTCATATCCCCATCTTTTATCCCATTGAATAAATAAAGGAACTTTTTTCTTCCGTTCCTCAAATGTAAGTCCTTCAGAAGACTTCTTATGTACATCATTGTATCCTTCGACAAATTCCAGCATTTCCGGATTTCTTTTTAAATCCTCTAAAAGAATATCCGGGTAATTTTCTGTATGTAAAAATATCTTCTTCCACTCTGCACTTTCCATTATCTGTTTTTTGTAAGCATCTGTCAATATAATACCCTCTTCAGTTTTTTTCGCTCTTACTGTCACAACTATCCATGCTGCCAGAATTAAAATCAGAAGAATAATTTTACTACAACTTTTTCCCATATGTTTTTTTCTTTTTTTCATCATAAATCACCATTAATATGATCCCGGTAAATCCTGCCATTGTTGGAATTGAAGCTGTAAACCCTACCGAACCATTAATTCCTGTAAGCAACATATTTTTACTGTTTACAGTATACATCCATATTGCAGGAAAGTTCTGTGCCACATCAATATGAAAGATCTGGCTTTCTCCTGATAGAATATTATACAGACAATGAATCATAACCGAAGACCATATAGAACCTGTCTGCTCTGTAACAAGTGCCAATGCAATTCCTGCAATTTCAACAGAAATAATCATCATAATTACTTTTTTTATATCAGAAGTATCAATCCCATCAAAATGATAAACAGCGAATAAAAAACTTGAAACAAACACTGCACATTTCTTTCCAAAAGTATTCTGAAGCAGTCTTAAAATCATACCACGAAAGACAATTTCTTCTGTTACTGCCGCTTTAATACCTGATGATAAAATAGAAATTGTAACTACATCTATGATTTCTTTATATGTAAGGTTTCCTTTTTCAAATGTTCCCTTTGTAAAAAATATATAAAAAAGGCATATTAATACCGGCATTAATACCGCTGTTATACACCACTTTTTTTTCGGAAGCGGCATTCCTAAAAACAAATCCTGCATTTGAATTCTTATAATATACTTCGTATATAAATATATCATGGTCAGCAGGCTCAAAATCGCAAATGTCACATATAGAATTCTCACATATGGATTCTTCTCACATATCCCATATGCAAATGCTATACTAAATTCATCCGTAAGCTGAATAAGAATGAATGCTATTGCAATATGGAACGTACATTTTATTTTCATAAATGCTCCTTTACTTTTCTCCTCATGTATTATTTTCTAAGAGTTATCTCTTAGAATGTACTTATACAATAACATTTAATTCTTACCTGTTCATTTAACTGTACCTTAACTATTCTTAACTATCTTCAAGTAGATGCAAGGCCTATGACGAAAGCTTTGCCTTAGAAGCTATAGCATCATCCATGGTCATGTTCCCCATAAAATTTGTTTTTCATGTCTACCATCCGAATGCGTCCCGGATCAAAGCTCCGGTTTCTCCGTCTATATAAAACAATGCCTGTTCTTCTGGTGAATCCTTCCATTGGTAGGGACAGCAAAAACTCCATACAGGTCTGTAAACAATTCCATCTGCAGTTTCATCAATATAATATTTCAGGCGGATTTTCGTAACTGGAATCGTGATTGGTTCTGTTTTCTCCGTCGTGTCCTCTTCCGTAAAAAATCCGATTTTTCCTTCTTTTACATATTGTTCCACCGATTTCATAATTTCTTCCATGGGAAGCATAGTAACTGTTTCTTTCTCTTTCACCTGAAGCGGGATTGGTATTTTGAAATAGCAGTCTTCAGGCTTGAGACCAAATCCTGTGCTTCCCTGATAATGATACTGAGAAAGTCCACCTGCCGGTATTCCATTCAACAGAACTTCTATGTCGTAATAATCATATCCTTCCGTCATGTCGCTAATTGATTTTCTTACAGAAGTTCCAGATAAATCAGCTTTGGAAAACAGTTGATTTATAATATTTAATTTCTCATCTTCCGTATTCTCGCCTAAAAATCCCAGATCTTTTTCACTTAATCCATCACACTCTATCATCCCATCCGAAATAAATAACTGCAGTCCTTTTTCTTTATTTTCCCAGACCGTTTCATCTGTTACAGATTTTTCCCATCCATCTTTCCCGCCAAACCAGGAGCAGATGTCTTTCTCTGATATATTGCATTTTTTCAGAACTCCCTTTGAAACGTCATCAGTATTTCCGGTAATATCAGCTTCTATTGTAAGGGTTCCTGATTTCCCTGGCAGAGAAGCTGTTACATGGTTTTCCTTTACCTGCAACATTGTTTTCTCCGGATCATATTTTTCATTTACACTCGTAGTATTTGACGAACTTTCCAAATCTGTTGTGTTCTGCGTACTCTCACCCGAAGATGGTTCTACTCCGGTGTCAGCAGCCTGCAATTTCCCTTCTTTTCTATATTTTTCAATGATATCCTTTACTTCATCCTTTAATGGAAGGGTTAACGTAAGAGTCTGAGGCGTATATCCTCTGTAAACGTCCTCCGCAGGAAGTGCATAAGAAACCTTTCCTTCTGAATCTGTAAAAGAACCAATTTTAAAAATCTTTTCGTAAGCTTCAGTGTCTTTCCAGGTATAATAAATCTTACCGTCATAAACAGGATATGCCTGAATAGTCATGGAAAGTTCTACTTCAGAATCTTCTTTTAATATTTTCTCAATCAAAGCGTCATCATACAAAGTAATATGCCCATAATAAAGATCTTCTCCTTCTATTTTATTTAAAGAAGCCAGTGCATCTTTTCCATTCACCGTTGCATGATCACGGCAAGTGATCATATAATTCTTTGCCTCATTGGAAGGTTCTCCGAGAAAACTTAAACCGCCGCCATCAAAATACGCTTCTTTAACAGTCAGCATGGACTGATTCCAATCGACCGTCTCGGGAGTTATTGGATAAGAAGTAATATTTTCCACATTTTCTGCAGTTGACTCAGGTTCTGTGACAACCATTTGAGCCGCCTCCTGTTCAGCGACCCCCTGTTGTTCAAGTTCTTTATACAGTCGTCCGATATTTGTTGCAAGTACGCCAGTACTAACTCCTAATATAGCAGCTACCGGAAGAAGAATCCGAATTATTTTTTTCTTATTTCCTGAATTTTTCGTTCTTTCTCCATTTGTTTTTTTACTTAAAGCCCCCGTTGTTTTCTCGTCTGGGGAATTTAAAATTCCGCTCAGAACATCTTCCATGGCTTTATCAATATTTTCCGGTATTGCAGTTTCTTCTTTTAAAATCCTTCTGATTTCTTTCATATAGTCTCACCTCCTGATCACCTTTTTTAATTTTGCTCTTGCCCGGGAAAGTTTGGTTGATACGGTATTGCTGTTCATTTCAAGAAGGGCACTGATTTCCTTAACTGAAAACTCATCAAAATAATAGAGTTCCACGATTTTCCTACTTTCTTCATCCAGGCATAAAAGCAATTGTTTCCATTCACAGAGATTCAGTTCTTCACAATGTACCCCTTCTGCAAAATCATCCAGTTCTGCTGCATGGTTCTTTTGGCGTAGAATGTCCTTGCACTCATTTATAAGGATCCGCATCAGCCAGGTTTTAAAATATTTCGGCTCTCTCAGTCTCTGTATATTTTCATAGCAGGATAGGATTGTATTTTGCAGGGCATCAGCAATGTCCTGCTCATCCCGAAGATAAATCCAGGCAGTTTTATACAGGCTCTGCTTATTCATCCGGATTAATCTGACAAATGCTTCTTTATCTCCATTTTTAGCCTCTGTTATTAAAGCATCCATAAAGTACCTCCCTTTCTTCTTATAATTATTAGACTTGAAAAACAGCCATTTGCTTTCAAGAAAAAAATTTTATAAAAAACGCCATAGGTTTTCGATACCTATGGCGTGTAGATATAGGGAAAAGCTGTCTTTTTTATCGGCAGTGGAATGTTTTCTGTTATTGCATATTGTTGAATTGGTATAATTACTATTCCTCTTCTTCTACCTCAGTAATAACCCCTAATTCGAGCAATGCCAATCCAACAAGTGACAGAAGTGAAAATGTGTTCTCTCCCATGTATTTTTGTTGTTGATTATCATATACTTCCAATAATGTTGGTGCCAGATCATCCAAATCATATGGGTGAATGCCTAATGCTTCTAATCCATTATCCATTTCATTAATAGAATGAATGAGCCGCTTTTCCATTTCCTCTGCTTCGTTCGAGAATACCAGATTGATTGTTTTTAAATGCAGCTCTGTTTTGTCTTCACAGTCTGCAGTACATATTTCTCTTGCAAGAGCCGCTTTTGCATCCTTTCCCAGTTTAAATGACATTTCAATAGTATTGTCTTTCACGCATGACAATAGATAAGCTTCTATTGCAGGATAACTTAATAACAGCTGTCCTTGATCTCCGGATTCAGTACCATAAGGATCTGTATATTTTTTAACATATTTCTTGCGTAACTCATTTCGTTGATAGCTGAGCACATCTCTGTCATATAAATAGAAAATAGGACAATCTTCTGGTTTGATATGAAATTCTTCTCTTAATTTGCAGAATAACTCGTCCATTGCCTCCTCTGTTAATTGCGTTAATTGATTTTTGGGTAAATTTAGCGCAAATACACGAAAGTTCGGATTTTGTCCATACCCAATAAATTCCTCACTGCCTCGTCTTAGTTCCTGAACTTCATATCCCAAAATATCTGCGAATATTTTTTTCAATAGCCTGAGTTCTGTACCACCCGTTTCCGGTCTTCCTCCCTCAACAACAAAAATCACATTTCCAATATTCTTCGTCTTATCAATTCTATACTTCTTCATATATTGGTAAACCCTCGAACATACCACCCAGATACATTTTTTCCAAATTTTGTGCTTCCCTTGGCTTAAACTGTGAAAGTCGTTTCGCATTACTTCCTGCCGTATTAAGAAAAGTAATCAGGTTAATCTGATCCGGACGGAATACTGAATTTGAAACCAGATTTGTATGATGAGATGTAATGAATATCTGAGAGTTTTTTGCATTTTCCATAAAAAAACTAATAATTTTTTCCGCCAACTTATTGTGAAAGCTATTGCCAAATTCATCAACAATCAACATCCCGGCATTTTCTATCACTCTAATTAAATGAGGCAGTAAATCGGCAAATACCTGATTGCCCTGAGATTCGTTAATAAGTACATTTGGAAAAGGAAAACTCTTTCTTTTCAGGAAAACCATTTTATTATCAGCACCAAGGGTCAGTTTCAATCCTGCTCCCTCACTTTCAGAACCATATTCCATAGAAAAATCATACTTAAACGCAGTAAGATATTTATTTATTTTTTCAACACCAAACTCCTCTGCATACCTGGTTATCGTACTTCCTACCCTCGCATCCCAATTATACTCATCAACAATATATGAATTTTGTAAGAAATCCATAAGTTTTCTTAATGTAGGTTCCTGCGGAAAGCGGCCTGTATTAAATGATGCAGTTCGTAAGAATAATGTTTCACTGTCAACCTGATCGTCTATTGTTACACTTTGACCAATCCTTAATTCTCCTGTATTTCCCGTCCTTTTTAAAACGGTAATCTCATCTATTTTCAGATTTTCCGAAATGCTATTCGTCTGGATATTATGCTCAATCGCATATTCGACTTTTTTGCTTTCAAATATAAATTCATATTCAATTGTAATAATAGGATTGTCTGAAAAAAGGCAACGATACCTATTGAACGATACCCCTTCTCCTTTTATCATTTTTATAATAAATGAAAGACCTTTCAATGCATTCGATTTTCCAGAAGCATTTGGTCCGATAAATAGTGCACCTTTAAGAATTTCACTTTTGTATACGTTTGTTTTTCCAAGAATAGAATACTTAGATGCAGTTAAATCAATTTCTGTTCGTTCTTTAAATGAAAGAAAATTTGTAAGATACATTTTAGCCAGCATAATGTTTTCCTCCTTGCTTTATATTTTACACACTATTTTTTATGCGTCAACACTTAATGCACTTTTTTTACTTATTAAAAGTAATTTTTTTACACTTGTTTGAAAATTACCCCTTTGCTCCCCAAAACAAAAATTCCTGTTCAGTTTACACTGTTTAGCAATATGCATAGGAAGGGATTACTATGCATAAGGGTTTCTATATCAATCTCATAAAATAATGCAATCAAGACAGTTTCGCAGAGTGAGTACGAAAGATAAAGAAGAGCTACAGAGTTACCGACTTATACAACGCATATTATAGGGGGATGAACGAGGGACGCATAAACTTTGAAAAATATTTTTCAAAATAAATTCGACATCTTCCACATAGGCAATCATAATTGAAAAAAGGGAGAATACCTATCATGGATCAATTACCAAATTTTATATCCGAATATCTTAAAACATGTGAAACTGTACAAAAGTTAAATCCCAAAACCATTAAAGCATACCGTATAGATTTATCACAATTTCATACATTTATGCTACACACCTTAAACTCGTTCCTGTCACTGTTACACCAGAAATACAAACCAAAAACTATCAAAAGGAAGATTGCTACTTTAAAGTCCTTCCCAGAACAGTCCCTAATACTATTATAGAAATCTTTCTCAGAACTATGTATAGACAAAAAAACTGGTGCCTACAACATATAAATACAATTCAATCCTTCGTGATATAGCCGTAATAGGATTACTATTTGCAACCGGAGTACGTGTTTCAGAACTATGCTCACTTACTCCTGCCCAAATAGATTTCACTACTTACAAAATTATTATAAACGGGAAAGGTTCAAAAGAACGTATTTTACAAATTGGGAATGAAGATGTCAAAGAAATATTATCTGAATACTATACAGTCTTTAAAACAGATATCACTAAAACAGGATGGTTCTTCATCAACCGTCTTCACAAAAGATATTCTGAAGAATCTGTCCGAAATATGATGGTAAAATATCTGAAACTTGCCAACATAGATATGCACACAACTCCACATATGTTCCGGCACCCGTATGTCACGCCCACGACAAAAAATATAATTCTGAAAAGCAGAAATCCCAAGCTACCAACATGGATTTGGTAGCTTGAAATCTCTACTTTTTACTCACTATCTATACAAGTAGAACATAATAGGCAGAAACCTTATTCTTCAAACAACAGGCATATATTTTAATGCGAAAAATCAAAAAACAAGTGATGTATGGTTATTTCTTGATTATCGAGATTCCGCATATGCTGTGAAGAGTACTGCGGTTCCATATAGCGTAACTCCCGGGACAAATTGCTTACTGGCATAACTTTTGCAATTTCAGAAACAAGTTCGCTTACAATTTCTGGAATCTTGCCACTTAACACATACCCAATAATTGAAGATTCTGATGACTGTGAACCATACCGTCCTGAGGTATAATTTTTAACTCCTGTTTCAACATATCTTTTGATTTTATCTTTCTTATGATTATATAGATTCTTGCATTCTGCGCCAAAATAACTGTTTGAAGTATCCCAATCACGAAAACAAAAATCAATGGTGGGCTTATATCCACGCTTCTTCTTTAATGTGGAATCTTGGTATTGATGTACTGGACCAATGCTGTTTATTCGCAGAATAGTAGCTCTATTTTCACTAGTCCATCGTAGCGATATTTTCCCATACCATTCCTGCGTAATATCATCTTCTTCAGTGTTTTCAGTGATAGTAATGCTTGTATCCGCAATCATGTCATGATAACCCTGCCACAGAGTCAATAATATTTCGTTGATACCAGCGGGACCAAGTCGCTTTGCCAAATCGTCCGGCACGGCTGAGGATGCTGTTATATTTCTTATACTGCTCATAAAATCACCTCCATGCTTTGGAAATATCTTCAAATATTTCATCTGCATCTCTGCAGGCAGCAGAATATGTCCAATATTTGCGTTGCGCTGGTTTAACAATGAAAATCTTTTCACTCTGATAAATACGGAGGTTTCTTCTCACGAAAACCGTTTGTTGATTATCGACCAATGAACGGTCCAAGTTTAGGAGTATTTCATTAAGCTGCTCATTGTCAATTATAACATTTAAATCCTTTGTAGTGGAATGCTCAACATTTAACACAAGCACAGATAGAGGGGCATCGCCAAAATATAGGTCGCCAGAAAAGCCCATGCCAGTTCCAAATGTCCTAGTCAGTATCACTTTTAGAGAAGTGTAATATAGTTTGTAGTTATCAATGCTTGGTCTGGAAAAAGATACTGAACGATTTTTATTTTTAAAATAGTCGTAAACATAGTCAATAACATCATCTATTTGATAGCACTCATATTCCTTCAATCGATACATATTTCGTGCAAACTGTTCCAACAGGTAATTCTCTTTTGGTGAGTTCACTAATTTATCAAAGATGTTACAAGCTTCTGTGAGTTCGGCATTGTTGGGTTTTGGGATTGGCGTCTGCCAGATGTCCCCAGCCTCTAACTCATCCCGTTCCACTAGCCACTTTCTATTTGTAAGTATATGATAATACGAAAATACTCTTGATCCTATTATCACGCTCAAGTACTTAAGCTGTTCAATTTCACCGTGAATTCCCAAAAGACTATGGTTAAACACAGCATCATAATCCAACACTTCTGAAAGAAATGTTCCATTTTTATGGCTCTGTTTAATTATCAAGTGTGGAGCAACAAAAATCTCTCTAGCGTTTTTAACAATACACTCAAAGTCATGGAAATCAACTATCGGGAGTTCATCAGATGAAACATAATATGGTTTAAAGGATTTTGCTTCTACCAATGGAAGACCTGTGAAATCATAACATTGATGTTTCCGATTTCCTCTTTTGAACCCTTCAGCAGTTGTCATGTGATTTTCTTCAATAAATGATGCCATAGGTGCAAAAGTACTTTGTATTTTTCCTATTAATTCAAGATCTCTAGGTGCTCCCCACATTGCAATTTTCCAGATTCTATCGTCATCAATAATGTCATGCGGAATTCTACATATATCGGTAGGATCAATAGAAAACTTCCTGGTATCTTCAATTGTATAAATTGGCTTTGGTGTACAATAAATTATTGGTTGCTTGAGTTCTTCCCTTTTAGGAGTATAGATAATGGCAGCAGCGGGTCCACTAGCGTGATCAAATAAAAATTTTCTATATACTGATAGATTTACAATTGCTAGAACATTGTTATCTGAAAAAAGATTTGCTCTATACATCCTACTTTTATCTGACCTGTTAAAAAGCAATCCTTTACTAGGCATAAGGAGACAAATAATTCCGTTTTGTTTGCACAACTCTGAACACTTGATAGAAAATGCCTGTGCAATTTGCTTATCACCTATAACACGATTTACTTTCTTCAAGTACTCTTTCGTTTTTTCGGTAATGTTACTCTGCCAAGGTGGATTACCAACAATGACATCATATCTTTCTTTATTAAAAGACTTATCCTCATCGAAAAAATCACTTGAAATCAAATTCTTACCTAATAGAGGAGGAAATGAAAGCTTATCCCAGATGCTTCGTGGATCTAGGAAGTCACACATTGCTAAACTAAGACTAAACGAGGCGACTCGAATTGCCTCTTCATTAATATCTACACCAAAAATACTGTTTTTCAAGAGAAGATTTAGTTGATCACAGGTGATTGCTTGAACAGCATTCTGTGACATCCATCTGCAAACAAGTCTTCTATATGCTTCAACTAAAAAAATGCCCGAACCGCATGATGGATCAAAAAATGATATATCTTTATATTTGCCTTCCCAGGGATACACTTCATCCATGACCAAGTTGACAAGATGGAGAGGTGTATAATATGTTCCTTTCTCATCCTCTTCGTCTGACAAATGAAAAAACAACTCGTAGATACTACTGATTAACTGAATGGGGATAATATCAAAACTATAAATCGGCCATAGGGTAAGTTGTCTGCTCTCTAATTCGCTGTCACCTAAAATAAAAGTGCGAAGCTCATCCAAATCATCTTGAGTAATGATCTCTGTTTCAATTTCTGAGACTTGCAGTGTATCACCATTAAATTTATCTTTGAGTATTCTAAATAAGTTATAAGTTGCTTCTTTACTGTTCAGCACATCAGTATACCGTTTCGCTGACTCCATAAAATTGCAATAAAAATCTTGTGGAAATACGGTTTCTCCGTTTGAATCTTTTCGTTCTTCCAGATATTTAATAAAAATCGACCGGCTAAGCAAAGCGTGAACTACACCCGTGATTATTTCTTTGCTTTTATCGCATCTTTTGCTGATTTGATTGATCAACGTTCTGCGCATTATTCTCAAATTTGATATTAGTGTGGCATCAACTCGATTTTGAGCATTAAACCTCGTCATGCTTTCGCGCCAGTATTCGCCACTTTCAAGCAATGAACGATGATACTTCTTTAGGGCAAGTTGCTGTGAAACCAATCCATCTGTTAAACTTAATGTTTCAATTATTCCTGCAGTAGGATCAAGATTTCCATTCTCAATGACTTGCGGTGTTTCATAGTTGTTATAAATTAAAATTTCATCTGGAGTCACCACGAATAACAACGGAGCCTCTCCGAGATTCCAAGAAAGACGATGTAACTCTGCGACTTGTTTCGCATCATATTTTTGAATAACGGAAAAATAGATAAGCGGAACTTTAGCAATTCCGTTTGCATCGCGAAGAAAATATACAGCGTCAATTCCTATCTTTTCATGAACTTGTGTATAAAATAGTCTTTGAAAGGAAGTCATGCTCTGCAAATTGTCTTCTGTAGCTAAACCAGTACCGCTATTTATATCAAGACATTCGAATATGCCATTTAGTAACTCGCTCATATTTCTGCCTCCACATTATTTTTCAACTAATTACATGTTGCTTGGTAAAGTAAATATAAAATCAAGACAAGTATATTCCCATATTCGATTTCTCGTGCTATTGTTTCTTTGCATAATTATATTATATTTTTGCAATGTAGCAAATGCCTTAGAAACTGAATTGTATGATAAGTTTAGATACTCTGCTGTAATAGGAATACTGGTAACAGGAGATACTTTAAGGTACTCATACACACTCCAAAAACTTTTTATTTTCGGTACTTTGGCTCTTAACTTTTCTTCATCCAGTTTAATTGTTTCTTCATATTTTTTAAGCAGATCTACACTAGTTTGAGCTGCTTCATTAATAATCCGTATGAAATACTTGATCCAACGCACGTAACCGCCGCTGTATTGTGTTGAACTGAGTATATCAAAATATTCGTTTTTATTAAAGAATAGGTGTTCAGATGGACACATCCCAGATAACGCTTTGTCTGCAATTTTTTTCAGCACCATGAATATTAGAATACGTCCAACAATTCCATTAAATTTCTCAAATGGATGTATCATTTCAAATTGATAGTGTACTAACGCAGCTTGAATCAGAGGATCATCCTCACTGTCATAGAGGTAAGCAGAAATATCGGCCAATGATGGCAAAACATCTTCTGGAGCTGTTGGGTTATAGATTTTTAAGTTTGATATTGCGGGTTGTAAAAATGTTTGGGTGTTGCGTATACCTATTTGTTGCTCTGATTTATCGCCATATAAAGCGATGCTACATATTTTACTGTATTCTTGAGCTGCAAATTGCATATCGACGGCTGATTTATAAGCTGACACTAAATTGTTTATAGACTCTACAGCACCCTTTCCAGCCTCTCTTTTAACTAATATATTTCTAAAATCTAATGCGGCATAATAATCTATCATTCTGGAATAAGTGCATTCCTTTAAGAGCATCAATTCACAAAATGAGTTTTTATTTGGTGCATACTGAAGTAGCCCTTCTAATAATCCAAGATTATGATGTGCCTCAATCAAAAGCGCCATCAGTTCATCATCTATTTTGAAAAATGTATTACCTTTCAATGGACGCGGTGTGAAAGTATAGTATATAAAATTCAACTTTCCATTTTTTCTTTGTTCGGTGTAATCTCCGGTATATGGATGCATTTTTATCCCTCAGTATCTATTTTATTTATTTCAATTATAGCAGATAACTGAAAATAATAAAAGCGATATAGCAATATTAATTTCAATAATGCACCAAAAAGCGGAATATAATAACTGATTTAACGTTCATGACTTAGTCATTCCTTTGCAACACTGTAGGCCGCTCAATTTAAAGCGGCCTTTTTTTCTCCCTCTTTACCCATTCTAAGCCAAGGATAATTAGATATTATCCTTGGTTCATATAACTCTAAAGAATTTATCTCACAATTGAAAACATTTATCTTGTATATGGTTCGGTGTCTTTTCCGTCATATACAAATACTTTTATATCCGTATTTTCACCAACATCAGCATGAATACCTACCGTGTGTTCTTTATCTGTAACGTTCAGAAAAGAATAGCAGCCACCCGCAGGAATACTGCCAGATACGAGTTCCTGTTTTCCTTCGCAGAGCAGATGCACAATAATGTTAAAATCGTTTCTGTTCTGAACCGTCAACACGCCTGTTTTGGATAAAATTTTTGCATCGGAATATGTAATTACATAAGAATCAGGCGTTGACTCTTCCGCGCAGGTTACAGAACAATCCCACTGTATCGCTGCATTTGCTTTTCGATAGGCTTCTGAAGACTTATATATTGAAAACATAATCATTGTACTTATAGCAACAATACTAATAATGCCCAACACTATTGTCACTTTTTTCTTCACAACCATCACCTCCACACAAAATTCAATTTGTTGCCCATATAATATCATATCTTCTCTTCAATTACATTACCTAATTTTAATACACGGCATAATTCCCTCCGGCAGATTATAAACATATTAATTAAAGCTGTCTGGCAAAACACAAAGGACAATGAAGAACAGGAGCCAACAGCATTACAACTTAGCTCCTGTCCTGTACATCCTGAATATAGAATTAGTAAAAACAAATTATCGGGACATCATACTGAATAAGGCTGTAAAGCTGTCCGGCATTTTCCGGGGGAAGATTGATGCATCCATGAGAACCACCTGTAAGATATCTGTCACCACCAAAATACGGCTGCCAGTCTGCATCATGAAAGCCAATTCCTCCATTGAATGGCATCCAGTACGTTACCGGCTGTTCATAAGAATAGGTTCCATTTGCTGTCATTTCACCTCGCAGCACGGACGGACTGCTCTTTGAATTCAGTGTGAATATTCCAGGAGGGGTTTTTCTGTCCGGATCACCTGGCAGTCCGGATACGATTTCTGATTGAAAAATAATATTTCCATTCTGATAATACCACATATACTGCTCTGTAAGATCTACCTCTATATATGTATCTCCGAGATCATTGATCCCATGTGCATTTGCTCTCATAGAATATACCGGTTCCCTGGTTGTCTGAGTTCCTGACTGAATTTCCTGCATGAGCTGTGCTGCTTCCTTGTCCTGATCAATCTTCCATCCATAGGCTGAGCCATATACATACACAGTCCTTCCGCTTGTGGTCTCAAATTGTCTTTCAGTGCCAACTGTATCATGATCTGCTGCAAGCTGTGCCACATAATCCACTACATGCTGCCTGAAGGCTCCATCATCCGGAAGCAGCTGCCCTTTCTCGTCAAACTGCAGCCAGTTTTTGATGGTATTCCCGTCAAGTGTTACCATTTCATCTCCAAATGTATATGTGATATTTGCTTTTGCCAGGCTATTATACATATTTACCATATTCTGAAGTTCTGAACTATCTCTCGTCACATCTGCTTCCTTATAAGCCTTTGGATTGCTTCCCAGATCTACATCTGCCGCCTCATTATCAATTGCTCCGCTTATCATCTGATAAGCTTCCCTGGCATTTAATTCATTGCCTTCTGTCTCTGGCACAATAGTGAATTCTGAATTAGAAAAACTTACATACGCATTTTCCGGTGCTATCTGATTCTCTTTTTTGGCACAATTTAGTGAACTTACCTGTTCCTCCAGCTTTTCCCGGCTGAAAAAAGTCTCTTCTTGAACCATATAGTTTTTTGTTTCAAAAAGACTGCCGATCCATTCCCATGATTTCTGAGTTTTCAGCAGCTGGAGAACCGCACCGCTGGATACGTATTTATAATCAATATCTTTTCCTGTAATGGCCTGCGGGTCCTGCATTCTTGCCCTTACCTGAATAGTATAGTTATCCTTTTTCCCTGCAATCTCCTGCTCAACCTCATATGCTGTCTTATTTGAACTATCAATCCCATTGATGGTCGTCCCATAAAAGAAGTGATATGAGTAATAATAAGATATACCTGCATACATACAACAGCCTATAACAAAAATCATCAATATAATCAATATTACGATTTTCTTAATTTTATTTTTCTTCTTTTCTGAAAATATCATGGATCTGAATTCCGATTTATCCATCGGCACATACACAACTGAACCTGGTCTTGCCGATTTTGTGGTTCTCATTGAATGCCCTATCACTTCTTTTGGTCTCATGTCTTATTTATCTTTCTTTGAATCAATTAGTTTTTTGCATTGTCACTGTCAAAATGTAATGTCTTATGATATTTCGCATTCTCCTCTAAAAGTTTTTTCCATTTCTGTCCATCCTCTTTTGTCGGATTATTAAAATTCTGCTGACCTTTTAGCTCATCCATATACTGAAGATAATCCAGGAAATAAATATCTACTGTAGAAATGTCCCTGTCCTGAATTGTGAAGTTATTACAATTTCCAGTAGACTCATTATATGGAAGTGTGTTCCCATTGGCATCAAGAGCTACCATAAAGCAGTCACTGTTGGATCCTTCTTTATAAAGTTCATTTACCGTCAATTCATATGGAGTACGGATTACAGATTTGAGTCCAATACCTTCATCGTTTGTATCGTTGAGTTCCA
>OLPB01000607.1_pt1 | contig 20368 bp, 24 predicted proteins | sample 1672001 | NCBI WGS metagenome assembly OLPB01 (sample SAMEA3136635, study PRJEB25190) | human gut metagenome | biome: human gut; feature: human-associated habitat; material: faeces | place: Austria | collected 2013 | reverse complement strand
AAGAACACTTTGTACAGTTAAAAAAAATATAGATAAATAAAAACACTCTAAATTTCATTAAATTGATATTAGAGTATTTTTTTATTTTCAAAATGTACATTTGAAAAAATTTTAGTTTTCACTTAAATAAAGTACATAATTAACTCTAAAAAAATTTTTGGTTACTTTTTTAGTTTATAATTATATGTTTCCGAAAAACATATCTTTTTCAGAAAGTGGAACAATAAGCAAAAAAACAGCCCCAACGGTTGGGGCTGTTGGTGTTTCTGATGAAATATCTTAATCATTTCATTTTAAAATGTTCCAAAATAATTATTTCAACATTAATTTTTTATAATTTATACAAAAAAATTCTCAATGAGAAAAAATAGTTTGAAAAAATCTGTTTTTTTGTGTATAATATACACAAAAAGATGAGGTGATTTAAATGGCAATTACAACTACAAAAGCAAGATTGAATCTAAGTATTGACTCTGAATTAAAACAGGAAGTTGGTGAGGTCTTGAAGGAGATTGGGCTTGACTATACTACAGCAATTAATTTATATTTCAATAAAATCAGACGTGATCGTAAAATTCCATTTGAACTTGAAGCACGAAAAAATTTAACTGTCGATGAATTTCTTGGTTCAAATTGGCGTGAAGGTTTGGAAAATGTAGAGGACGGTTGGGATTGAGTTATAAAGTTGAATTGATACCTGAAGCGCAAGATGATTTTTATAAATTAGATAATAGTCAACGTCTTCATGTTAAAAAGTCACTTATCAAGTTAGAAAATCAAGGGATGCTTGCCGGAGAGGCTCTTCACGGTAATTTAGCAGGTTACAGGAAGTTAAAACACAAAAAATTGGGCCTGAGAATTGTTTTTCATGAAACTGTCAATGCGATTGAAATTATTGAAGTCATTGCTATTGGTAAGAGAAGTGATAACGAAATTTATACAATTTCTGAAAAACGTTTAAAAAACAGATGAAGCTATTTTAACCAACCTGCATAAAAGAAAGAAACACCTACTAACTTATTCAAGAAATTAAAAGTAAATGAGATAAGAAAACTGAAACTACTTTCACATATAAAAAAATGAAATTTCATTCAAATTAAAGTATAATAAAATAAGAAAAAGTTGTTACTAAAGATAACATTTTTAGAATAAAAAATTACCGTAACTAATTAATATTTATATAAGAAAGTGGATGATTCCAATGTGCAAACTATAATTATCAATTCTTAAGCTGTAAATAGTAGTGCTTCAGGTCAAATTAAAGCAGAGTTGTTAGGAGCTGGTTTTAGTTTTGGAGGTAGTTTTGGAGGCAAAACTTATTATAGAGTCCCATTTAATCAAAACGGAACTATTAGTCTATACTAACTTAGGAGATAATCGATATTATGAATGAAAAAAATCGTACATATTTTATTTGTGCAAGTATTATTATTTCATCTATAATTTTAGGACTCTTTATTTATAACGGAATTTATAACGGATTTGACGTTTTGGGTCAATATATAAACGATGGCCTCAGGGTAATTAATAGTAATTTACCTGATGTTTTTAGGCAGTAATAGTAATAGAATTTAAATAAAAAACGGTAATTTAGTGAATGCTGATTGCCGTTTTTTGTTTGCTAATTCCAATAACCATTGATAGTGTAAAAAAGAATGTAAATGTTTAACAAAAGATTTGACAAATGGAAAGATTAAGAGGATTAACAAGATAAAAATAATTATTTTTTTCATTGTAGTTCTCCTTTATTTTTTGTATGATTATATCAGAATGTTTTTAAAAAATGAAAGGGTTTTCTATGGAAAATGATGTGTTTTTTGATTCTTTTTTAAGATCACTTAGGTTTCATTTACGTGATAGGTGTAAGGATATTGGATTTATAAAGTTTTTTAAAGATGAAAAAAATTGTTTTATTACTATAGAGGATTATGTTTTGGAATCATTTGTAGTACTGTCAAATATTTTGAGTAAGTATAGGATTGTGTTTTCTTGTGGAATTATTTATAGTAAGGGGGTAGTTACTGGAGTAGAAGTATATATGAGTGTATTAGAGTTAGAAAGATTAAATAAATTGTTTAAAATATAGTTTTGAAGCATATTAAATTTTGTCGGACAATAACGAAGCGGTCCTACTAGTCATTTTGAAAGCTGGATGACTTATCTAAGTCACCTAGCTTTCGAAAAAAGTCCTTGTTGTTCGAGGACTTTTTTATGTATATAAAGTTAAAAAATATGGGATGTACAAAGCTATTCCCAAAATTTCCACAATTTTTTAATGTTCTAGTAGTAGGGTCTCATTCCTTACTGTCAGGGCTCCGATCAGTTGCAACTGGCTGTTGCTTATCCAATCATGACGAAATATTAAAAAAAGCTTCCAACACTATTCAAGCAATTAAAAGTGGGAAAACTTAATCCGTTTAGAAAGATAAACATTTGTCTTTTTTCGCACTTTTGCATCGTCTAAATTGACTATTAAATAGTGAAAGGGGGTAGTAAATGGATAAAGTGATAAAAATCGTTGGCGTGTCTTAACGCTTTTATCGGTTGGCTTTTCGTCTTCTTCTATGAGACTGAGCTAGTTTTTAGTTTCACAGTGCCTCAGATATGGACGATAGCCTATGCTATAAAATTCATATAAAGATAATCAACAACAAAATAAGCAAGAATAGGGAAAAGTCTTTAGATCAAAAAACGCATAATATTAGGTTTTGAAGAACCTTGATACTATGCGTTTTATTGTGGGGAGATTTACTTTATTTTCTCCTGAAATTGAGTTTTTACCTAGTATTGTTTTACTTCCGATTAGAGATAACAAATTTATCAATGAATAGTAAGTGATATAATGCAAGTACAAATCCCCAGAAACTACCACGAAGAGAGAATTCTTGATGATTAAGAGGAAGCAAATCACGGTTTCCTATATAGATGCATGTCAAAATCACAAATAGAATCCAAAATAAATCAGTCCATTTATATTTTGAAAAATATTTTTTTAGCATAAGAACACCTTCTTCCTTTACTACATTAGTATTATATGATAAAATGTAAGCGAATACAAATAAAAAGGAAAACATGCAGCAAAAAGTGCTATTCGTTCAGCAATTTCTAGATATCTAGGTAGTTGGTTTGTAAATGATGTTGCTTTAGAATTCGCTATGAATTTATTATCACCGGGGACTTATTTAGCAAAATTATGGGATCAAAATGATGCCGTTCCTAACAACGGAAGAATTAACTTTTAATCATGAGATATATAATAAAATTAATTGGGTATAACGTATTTTCGTTGTTTATATTCTTTCTCTTTGCAATGTTGTTTAAAGTTCCCTTTAGGTGGTGGATAAGCATTGCAATGACGACTTCGTCGTACATTGTATATAATTACTTAGAGAAAAAGAGAGAAAAGGAATGATCTTATACCAGATCATTCCTTTTCTGCAAAGTACCAAGAGAAAAACTAAAAGTTTATGTACAATTGAGTTAACATGGACTAAACCATTGATACAACTGAAACAGAAGCATAAAGTACGTTCTTTAAAAAATGTACTTTATTTTCGTTTTGTATATTATTCTGGAGTGGTATTTTGTATATTTTATAGTTCATCATATTATCAAATCTAAGAAATTGATTTGTACATTTTTTACTCAAGTAACAGTAGAAGGAGTGACGGTTCAATTGTGCATTTTATTTAAAATATTTATGGCTATAATAATAGTATTTGAAGCATAGATAAAGTAGATACAGTGGTATAATAGTGTCAAAAGACTTTCAGGAGAAATGAGATGAGATCGCATACAGTTATTCTAGGCGCTGGTGCTACTATTGCAGCAATTCCAGATGGTGATAAAAATGGGAAAAGCTCTTCAGTTATGAATGGATTGCTAAAAAAACTTAATTTAGAAGAAATTCTTGCCGGTGTTGAATTACAGACAAAGAGCGAAAATTTGGAAGATATCTATTCAGAATTATTTGAGAGAGAAGAGTGCTCTGAAATAGTTAGGAAGCTAGAAGAAAGACTCTATGATTATTTTGCTTCGTTGGAGTTACCTGATGAACCAACAATTTATGATCTTTTAATATTAAGTTTAACTAATAAAGATTGCATAGCTACGTTTAATTGGGACCCTTTACTTATACAAGCTTATGTTCGCTGTTCAAAAATTACTCTGAACCTGCCACAAATTCTTTGTTTACATGGGAATGTAGCTGTCGGTTTTTGTGAAGAACATACTGAGTTTGGAACAGTAGATTACTATTGCCCAACATGTTATAAAAATTTAAATCCAACAAAATTATTGTATCCCGTAAAAAACAAAGACTATTCTTCCGATGGATACATAAATTGGTGTTGGAAAGCATTAGATTACTTTGTCGATCATTCATATATGTTAACTATTTTTGGATACAGTGCTCCTAAGAGCGATGTAGATGCTGTTAATTTAATGAAAAAAGCATGGGGAAATATTGAAGACCGACCACTTGAAGAAGTTTCCGTAATAGATATTATAGACGAAGAGACTATGCTAAATACATGGAAAGACTTTATTCATAGCCATCATTATAGGTATTCAAATTCATTTTTTGATTCTTACTTAGCAAAATTTCCAAGAAGAACTTGTGAAACCGTATTTGCAACATTTTCATTAAATGTTCCTTCTGATGGTAGTAGAGGATTTAAAGAGAATTTTAATTGGGACATGATAAAAGAGTTTTTATCTGATATGTTAGTTGAAGAACAGGAAAATAAAGGAAAATCAAATTTAAAATCGAAATATTTAGTTTGGGGTGAAGATGTTAACAAATAATCCAATTAATCATAGTGTACTTAAATTGTCAATGGATTTCGATAATGCTTTTAAACATAAAAATATAGAGGAAATCTATAGACTAATAGAATTTGGAAAAAATATGGAAAACACTATTGATGATATTTCCAAAATTCAATTATTTTATTCTATTGGGACAGCATACGCTGATATATTTGAACTAAGTGATAACTTAGTTTTCAACATAGATACCGATTTTACAGTTCAACAAATTTATTACTTTAGAAAAGCTATAGAAATTTCAAATAAAGTTGATATAAATTCTGAGAACAGTAGGTTTGTTTTCCCATTATTATGTTCACTTTACACTAATTACGCAAATTTATTAGATGCTTGTGGTAGAAAGCAGTTAGCTATTAAGATGTATTGTAAATGTATACAAATCAATCCAAGATTCACAATGGCTAGTGGTAACTTAGCTATTTGTCTAGATCATTATCGTAATTTTTTGAATGATAACGAACACCTCCACTTTATTAAAAAAATTAAAAATTTAATAGAAACAAGCATAACTGTTTCAGATCCAAACAGAGTTGATTATGCAGAAAAGCGATTTATTGAACTTTACGAACAATATCTTGATTATAAAGATATAGATGAATGTTCTTGTAAAACAATCGATTATAATCCTAATTCACAAAAGTATCGTGAATGGTGTTGGAACAACGGGCTGTATCTTAATCCACTTAATGACTTACAAGCTGACGATATAAATAGATATGATGATAATCTTTTACTACCAAGTTTATTATTTCAATCGGATAAAGATTTAAACAAATATATTTCTATGTTTAATCAAATTAAGCAAGAATATGTTTATGCGCGTTATCTCTGTTTTAATAGCATTGAAATTGATTCGGTTCATTATGCTGATGAGAATGTTTATCTTATTGATTGTCTAGACTATGTACAATACTCTATCCGAGTTGAAGGATTAAAAGCATCTTTTAAAACACTATATTCATTATTAGATAAAGTAGCTATGTTTATAAATGAATATTATTCTTTAAAAATTGAAACTCGAAAAGTAAATTTCCATTCAATTTGGAGATCAAATAGTGATTTAAATAAAATGTTGGATAAGAATATTGGTCTGTCATCTATATTTTGGATAGAGAAAGATTTTGATAATGGTGATAATTCTTTAACAGCTAATCCAAACTCAAAGCGATTGAAAATTATTAGAAATTATTTAGAGCATAGATTTACTAATATAACATTGAATATTTTTAATGGAAGTGAAGATAATGAAGATAATAATGAAACCAGACTGTATCTAACTGAATCTGAACTTCAAGAGTTTGCATTAGATTTATTAAATCTTGTAAGAGAAGTTATTTTTTCACTCAAAAATGCCATTCAAATAAGTGAAAATGAAAAACAATCTACTCTAAGCAGTGAAGTTGCTTTAATTCCGATAAATTATGAAGAAGTAGATTTGGAAGATAAATTATAGCATTGAGCATACAATTTATAGTCGTTATAAAAAGCAATAGTCTAAATTCATTTAACTAATCGACTTAACTAGAGTTAAACCATTGATAAAACTGAATTAGAAGGATAAAGTACACTCATTAAGCAGTGTACTTTATTTTTGTTTTGTACATTATTTGTTGATTGCTTAATCAATACTACATCTCTATCAGGCAATTCAGACTCCATTTAGTCCTCTAAAACCCATGTTGAGGCGGTAAGTTTGCTAGTCAAGGAGTAAAACGACGAAGATTAGCATTTACTTCCGCCCATGCGATAGCTGTCCGTGATTGACAAGTGCTAGCACGCAGACAGAACGGAGATAGCGAACCGCTGAGTGTGTCGCTCTGCTCGTAAAAGCTTAGAAACCTTTGAACGAAAGGGATAATGAAAGCCTTGATTGCAAGGCTTTTTGCTTTATGGTGGGTAAGTATCAGAGTGAGAAAATTTTTGGAATGAGTAGAAGTGATAGCTAGAAATTATCAGTTTCTATTTCCATTTACCCTGTGGGTACGTGTTTGTTTCCATTGACAAGGAGTTTGTGGGAATAGAAATGTACCCACCTTGTTTGAATCAAGTGAAGTGTAGTTGAAGGAAATCTGTTGAAAGCAATACTTCATTTTACCGAATAAGTAATAATTTAGGCAACTTCAAATCGATTAAAAAAAACTATTTTAAAGGTTAAGAGTAGACAAAAATTGTCCACTCTTTTTTGCAAACTCAATTTATCAATAAATGAAATGAGGGAATGTAAAATGAAATATTTTGAGGTTGAGTTAGAAAATCCTGATGAATTTTTAAAACTACAAACAGAAGATTTTGTGAAAGCTAATCGCTTGCTACTAAGGAAGATAATCCAGAGCGTTACAGTCTATGAAGAAAACTTCGTCATATCCTTTAAATCTGGCATCGAATTGGAAGTATGAGTCTCATTCCATAACTTTTATATTGAACATATCATCTTGTTGTGTTATACTATAAATTGATATAAACAAAGATGTAGGAGGAACCGAAACTATGACAGCCTCAATGCGTTTAAGATAAGCTGGCAATAAAAAAAGCAGAATCTATACCCGATGATAGGCTTTTTTGTTGTGCTTATTTATACGATATTGAGCATTCATTAGTTACGGTGAGGATATTGGTTATTTAACTATACCTTTATTTAACTATGTCTTTAATATGAATGTTTCCAAATTGTATGTATGCAGACCAAAAGCCACATTGTGGGGTTTGGCCTGCATTTTTTATTGCCTAGAATGCTATTCAAAATAGAAATTCAAGCAAAATAATATGCAGGAGATAATATAAATGGAAAAATACAACAATTGGAAACGAAAATTTTATGCAATATGGGCAGGGCAAGCAGTATCATTAATCACTAGTGCCATCCTGCAAATGGCGATTATTTTTTACCTTACAGAAAAAACAGGATCTGCGATGGTCTTGTCTATGGCTTCATTAGTAGGTTTTTTACCCTATGCGATTTTGGGACCTGCCATTGGTGTGCTAGTGGATCGTCATGATAGGAAGAAGATAATGATTGGTGCCGATTTAATTATCGCAGCAGCTGGTGCAGTGCTTGCTATTGTTGCATTCTGTATGGAGCTACCTGTCTGGATGATTATGATAGTATTGTTTATCCGTAGCATTGGAACAGCTTTTCATACCCCAGCACTCAATGCGGTTACACCACTTTTAGTACCAGAAGAACAGCTAACGAAATGCGCAGGCTATAGTCAGTCTTTGCAGTCTATAAGCTATATTGTTAGTCCGGCAGTTGCAGCACTCTTATACTCCGTTTGGGATTTAAATGCTATTATTGCCATCGACGTATTGGGTGCTGTGATTGCATCTATTACGGTAGCAATTGTACGTATACCTAAGCTGGGTAATCAAGTGCAAAGTTTAGAACCAAATTTCATAAGGGAGATGAAAGAAGGAGTTGTGGTTCTGAGACAAAACAAAGGATTGTTTGCCTTATTACTCTTAGGAACACTATATACTTTTGTTTATATGCCAATCAATGCACTATTTCCTTTAATAAGCATGGAACACTTTAATGGAACGCCTGTGCATATTTCTATTACGGAAATTTCCTTTGCATTTGGGATGCTAGCAGGAGGCTTATTATTAGGAAGATTAGGGGGCTTCGAAAAGCATGTATTACTAATAACAAGTTCATTTTTTATAATGGGGACCAGTTTAGCCGTTTCGGGAATACTTCCTCCAAATGGATTTGTAATATTCGTAGTTTGCTGTGCAATAATGGGGCTTTCGGTGCCATTTTATAGCGGTGTGCAAACAGCTCTTTTTCAGGAGAAAATTAAGCCTGAATATTTAGGACGTGTATTTTCTTTGATCGGAAGTATCATGTCACTTGCTATGCCAATTGGGTTAATTCTTTCTGGATTCTTTGCTGATAAAATCGGTGTAAATCATTGGTTTTTACTATCAGGTATTTTAATTATTGGCATTGCTATAGTTTGCCAAATGATAACTGAGGTTAGAAAATTAGATTTAAAATAAACAATATTGGAGGAATATTTATGTATCTTATTTTCATGTAACTCTTCCTGCTAAAATCGCAGGGTTTTCCCTGCATACAAGCAAATGAAAGCATGCGATTATAGACAGGAGGAAATGTTATGGAATTAATATTAAAAGCAAAAGACATTCGTGTGGAATTCAAAGGACGCGATGTTTTAGATATAAATGAATTAGAAGTATATGATTATGACCGTATTGGTTTAGTAGGAGCAAATGGTGCTGGAAAAAGCACTTTACTCAGGGTACTTTTAGGAGAATTAACTCCCCCAGGATGTAAAATGAATCGTCTGGGTGAACTTGCCTATATTCCCCAGTTGGACGAAGTAACTCTGCAGGAGGAAAAAGATTTTGCACTTGTAGGCAAGCTAGGTGTTGAGCAATTAAATATACAGACTATGAGCGGTGGTGAAGAAACAAGGCTTAAAATAGCACAGGCCTTATCGGCACAGGTTCATGGTATTTTAGCGGATGAACCTACGAGCCATTTAGACCGTGAAGGAATTGATTTTCTAATAGGACAGCTAAAATATTTTACAGGTGCACTGTTAGTTATTAGCCATGACCGCTATTTTCTTGATGAAATAGTAGATAAAATATGGGAACTGAAAGATGGCAAAATCACTGAGTATTGGGGAAACTATTCTGATTATCTTCGTCAGAAAGAGGAAGAACGTAAGAGCCAAGCTGCAGAATACGAACAATTTATTGCGGAACGTGCCCGATTGGAAAGGGCTGCGGAGGAAAAGCGAAAACAGGCTCGTAAAATAGAACAGAAGGCAAAAGGTTCTTCAAAGAAAAAAAGTACTGAAGACGGAGGGCGTTTAGCTCATCAAAAATCAATAGGAAGTAAGGAAAAAAAGATGTATAATGCTGCTAAAACCCTAGAGCACAGGATTGCGGCCTTAGGAAAAGTAGAAGCTCCGGAAGGCATTCGCAGAATTCGTTTCAGGCAAAGTAAAGCATTGGAGCTCCATAATCCATACCCTATAGTCGGTGCAGAAATTAATAAAGTATTTGGGGATAAGGCTCTGTTTGAAAATGCATCTTTTCAAATTCCGTTAGGAGCAAAAGTGGCGTTAACTGGTGGTAATGGAATCGGAAAAACAACTTTAATCCAAATGATCTTAAACCATGAAGAAGGAATTTCTATTTCGCCTAAGGCAAAAATAGGTTACTTTGCACAGAATGGTTACAAGTACAACAGTAATCAGAATGTTATGGAGTTTATGCAGAAGGATTGTGACTACAATATATCAGAAATTCGTTCAGTGCTAGCATCTATGGGGTTCAAACAGAACGATATTGGAAAAAGTTTATCTGTTTTAAGCGGTGGAGAAATTATAAAATTGTTGCTTGCTAAAATGCTCATGGGTAGATATAACATCCTAATAATGGATGAACCCAGTAACTTCCTTGACATACCAAGTTTAGAGGCTTTGGAAATACTAATGAAGGAGTACACCGGAACTATCGTGTTTATCACCCACGATAAACGATTACTCGAAAATGTAGCAGATGTAGTTTATGAAATTAGAGATAAGAAAATAAATCTGAAACATTAAATTTAAGGTAGTCGCTGGTCAGTATAGTCTGTTCTGGTTGGCGACTCCATTGTTAAAGAGTATAAAGACTTTAGATTTTATGAATATTAAAAATAGGAACAGTCAATTGAACTGCTCCTATTTTTCTGCTAAATATATTGTAGTTTTCTTATATGTATAATGATAGATTAGCGGATTCTCATCTACGGTACTTACTTCAAATATGAAGAAGTGATCGCGGTTATCTCTGGACTTTTCCTTATTGAGGACAAAGTAATTCTTACGTGAAGTCGCCATTGTTTTTAGGATATCATCAGTTAGGAAGGTCAATGGAATATTCATGTTAGAGTAGCGGTAGAAGTCACGTTCAAAATCTTGGTAGCTCTCGCTATAATAGTCCATTTGTAGGTGATTACGCTGAAACTCAAGCTGATTCATAGAGCACCTCCTCGACAAGTTCAATACTAATAATGTCTTTTAATTTCAAATTGATGTGACCTGTTGTAGTTTTTATCAAAATGAAATCTTTGGTCAGACTTGGTATTGTTCCAGTGTAGGAAACACGCTTGTTTTTTTCAATCACTTGAATGCGTGTGCGTAGCTGCCCGGCGTATACTTGACTGAGGAGTAATAATTTCTTCTCTAGTGATAAGTCAGACATGTACGTTACTTTGTTTGTATCATCAGAGAGTGCTGATGCATGTTCAGATAGGAAAAAGCCCATCCATTTTTGCATCTTTGTATCCTGGTACTCTCTTGCTGATTGAAATGGTAAATATGAACGGTCAATCATATCAAATCCTTTCTATGCAGAGGCAAGGGTATTTTTATCAAATTGAATCGTAAAACCTTGAATTCCCCCACCTGTGTAACATTCTTTAAAGCGATTGATTACCTCAGTATAGATTATCACAGATGAGCTTGTTGGCTTAATGCTAAATGTAAATTCCAATGGTAATCGGTTTTCAGATTTAGCATGTACTAGTCGTATCGATATTTCAGTTGTTTTGAGTTTTCTCTGACGAAGTTTTGAAGTTGCTGTTTCAACGATTCCATGTAAAAATCTTTCAAGCATTTCAATATCATTACATCCTTTGCTACGGATTTCTGAAAATTGTACTGTATTTTTTTCTTGTTTCATTTTAATCCCTCCAATCCACCCGCGGAATGACCACCGATAAGTTTACTGCGTTCAATATTTCTGGAACCTTCAGTTAGGACGGTTCCTTTTTGTATGGCTAAAAAACCAAACTGTTCTCTGACAACATCAATAGCTGTCTGAAGTCTATTATCTTTTTCAATTTGTTCTACATCATCAAAGAGTGATAGTAGAGTATAGCTTTCATCTACGAAGCCACTATAAGATACACCAATTTGTCTCACTGCACCAGAGGTGTATTTTTTCGGAATAATACAAGTACATGACTCACCATTGTTTTGGGGAGATTTGCGGGTTCAATTTTATTCTGAGCATTTATAGATTTTTTCATCTCAGTCCTAGAATAGCCAATATGAATAGAAACGACAGTAGTCAATACTAGGGCTACTGTTCCGTTCCACAGTATCATTTAAAAATCATTTTCACACCCTTTCGTCTATTAGTATAGAAGAAAGCTCTCAGCACAAGTTGAGGCAGTATCACTGCTCTTCCAATCTGAGACAGCGATAAATAGAAGGGGATGGTATTGGTGTCAATCAATGAGTAACAAAGTAACAGCATGATTTGAAACATTTGCCTGTAATTTGCGGAGGAACATCAATATGGATGGAATAACAAAAGATTCTATAAAAACGGCTAAACTAATGAAACAATTATGGCCCCAATTAACCGATAAAGAAGCTATTGATGAAGTAAAAAGATATACGAATGGCAAAAATACTGCAATCTTTACTGAAGTTGAAGGTGACACAATTGTAGGTCTAGCACTATGTTCACTCAGATTTGATTATGTTGAAGGTTGTAAATATAGTCCTGTTGGATTCTTAGAAGGGATTATTGTCGACGAGGAATATCGTTTAAAGGATATTGCTAAAAATCTCTGTACAAAATGTGAGGAATGGGCTAAAAATAAAGGATGTAAGGAATTTGCAAGTGACTGTACTTTAACGAATACGGATTCTATAAGATTTCATCTCAATATTGGATTTCAGGAGGCAAATAGAATTATTCATTTTAAGAAGAAATTATAATTTCAGTACGTGGTCAAAATTTATGTATCTTTAGGAAGTGTGAAAGATTGGACGAACAAATTTTTTTGATGGGTGGAAATCCGCCGATAAAGAACCATACGATTGTTAATAAAATTGTGTCATCAAGGAAGATTGGAAGACTTGTTATTTTTACAGTTTATCGAGAAAATTGGGAACCGTATATGAATAAGTACACGGAAGTTTTCCAAAGTCAACTTCCTAATCTAAACACTGATTACTTACTTTTGGACTCTGAGCAGGTTGATTTTGATAGCTATTTAGATGCTGATCTAATTATCATCGATGGTGGAAATACAGAAAAGTATCTAGCTACTTATGTCAATCAAGAGTTCAAAAATTATATCAAGCATATGCTGAATAAAGGGGCAAAAGTTATGGGATTTTCTGCAGGAGCCCTATTATTAGGAGAAAAGGTCTATATCTCACCTAATGATAATTCAGATCATCAGATAAAGATAAAAAATGGATTAGGACTCTTTAGTCAGTTTTTAATTAGTGTCCATTATGATTCCTGGAATGATAAAGCTAATAAGGATAGAGCTGAAGAACTCGTTAATGTTCCCATAATTCCACTAAATGATCATTCCTGTCTTGTATTAGATAAACTTGGAAACATTATTGAGAAAATTGACTAGTTTTAATCATGCGAATCTGAATCTACGAAACTAAAGTATTGACGAAATGAATAATGAAAAGCCTTGATTATAGGGCTTTTTTTTGCATTTTTGTGATAGAATATAGGTAGTTATAATCGAGAGCAACTAAGAAGCAGTAACAAATATTACATATAAAATAATAAAAATAAGGGCAATAAAATGACAGAAATTGACAAAAAGAATTTAAAAAATTATCTTTATTGTACATTTGGAATTACTTATATATCTTGGGGGATTCTTGCCATCTTTACTCAATCTCATATTTTGGGATTAGAAACAATCATAGGAAGAATATTACATATAGTAGGTGCACTTGGACCAGCTATTGCAAGTGGCTTTTATTTGAAAAGGAATAATATAAAATTTAAACATTTTTTATTTAGTAAGAAAGAAAATAGTAGTATTTATTTCATTATTCATTTGTTAGCAATTTTGATACTATTTTCTGTATCTTCCTTAGAATTTAATGGAGTATCCATTTATCTGATGCCACTATTCTTTATTCAATTAATTTTTTTTGGTGGTGGACATGAAGAATTAGGATGGAGAGGTATATTACAACCGTTACTTGATAAAAAATATACGTATTGGCAATCTAATTTGATTGTAGGATCAATTTGGGAAATATGGCATCTGCCTTTATGGTTTATAGTTGGAGAAAGTCATCAAGGATTTCCTTTTATTTTATTTTTTATATATACATTATTTTTAAGTTTTGTTTTAGGGCTTCTTTATCGTCAAACCAAATCTGTGGGGTACTGTATATTATTTCATGCGTTCGCAAATTTGTTAAATCTCTATTTTGTGTTAAAAATTAATCTTATTTTTATTATCATTTTTATTGGTTATTTGATTTATACGATATTGGCGAGTAATAGAATTAGTAAGGAAAAGAATTTGTATCCAAAATAAATGGATACACTCTAGAAAATGAAGATGATTATGTTCAAGGTAATAAAGTAGAAATAACGAACATTTAGATGAAAGGTTTAGAGTAAATATGAGTCTCTTATTTGAAGAATTTAAAACCATTTGTTTCCATTTAAATCGAGTCGGAATTACACCGACACTGATGGGGTCTTTGGGATTGGAGTTTAGAACGAAAGAAAATTGGGGGCCGTCTGACATTGACATTCATGTGCCTGGTGACCCTAGAGGTTGGGAAGCACCTGATCATCTCAGAATTTATGACTGGGACAAGATAATGAAAGTGATGAAAGACTTAGGCTACGTCTTAATAGATATTCATGAGCATGAATTCCAAAAGGATAGAGTGAGTGTTGAATTTGGAAGTATCGATTCCTTACCTGATTTTGCAGGAGTTTCGGAATCGGATATAGAGCTTATTCACATTGAAGGCATCACTTTTCGTCTTCCAAGTCTGGAGCAGTATCTAAGTATTTACAAAGCTTCTTCTCAAGACTCCTATCGAAATGATCACAATAACAATAAGGATTTTAAAAAGATCGAGTGGCTGGAAAGACATTTGTAAATTATCATATGAAAAGTAGTAAGTTGTAAGACTGGCTGCTATGTTATTTTTATTATCATTTTTATTGCTTATTTAATTTATACGATATTGGCGAGTAATAGAATTAGTAAGGAAAAGTATTTTAAATTTTAGGTCAACATATCCATTATTGAAAGTAACGATTGGCTAATTAGATAATCAATGTTAGAGAATTTTCTATTCTAATTTCAAATAGAAGGATGGATGTCGTTTCTTTTGGAAGATGTGAAAATCTTTTCTGTTCCACAGCATCATTTGAAAATCATTGTCAGTACCTTTCGTCTATTGGTATAAAGAAAAATATCACTACACGTTGAAGCAGATGTTCGACCCGTGCGACAAAGATCGAGAAGGTGCCCTGGGTTATAGGACTCGTGGAATGAGGAAGGACACCGACGAGATGATACGGAAAGTCCGAACCGCTGAGTGTGTGGGATTGCTTATAAAAGAGTAAAAAACTTGTAACGAAGCAACAATGAAAAGCCTTGATTGCAAGGCTTTTCATTTTGTGCTAGGGAAGTATCAGAGTTAGTATTTTTTGGAGTGAGTAGAAGTGATATCTAGAAATTATCTAATTCTATTTATCTTGTGGAGATATGTTTGTTTCCATTGACAAGGTGTTTGTGGGTAAAGAAACGTACTCCACCTCCAATATCGCTTAATTGATCTTTGGAAGTATCAGTATTAAAATTGATACAATTTTTATTATCCTTTTAGTTTTTCTTAGCTTTATTTTTGTGTTTGTTATCGAGAAATCATTTCATTCATAAAAATTTTAGTGATATAATAAATTCAGATAATTGTTGAAAAATAGAGAGTATATATGGGTAAAAATAAAAAAACACTGGTCTTAGACTTAGATATTACCGATTCTGGATATCAATTTGCATCAAATATAAATGATGCATTATCTGAAGCTGAGCTTGAATTAAATACTATCAATGAAAGACTTAGTGAAGACTATTATGCAATAGAGCATGTAACACCTAATTGTGATAAATCAGATTATATTCTAGCCTCTAGCTGTGGCGCTCTTTGTAGCATAATAGATATATTTTTTGTAGGGAGGCCTGGAGAGTCTCCATTGGGTAACATAACAGATGAGTGGTTTAAAAATCGTACTAAAGATTTTGCCAAACTTTGTGGTTGGGAAGATAATGGATCGAATAATATCTCTTCTGCGGTGAGGTACTTAGAAAGAAGATTTAAAGTTCCTTACGATCAACGTGGAGCTGGTGATGCGGCAAGCTTTATTTTCGATTTGAATCCAAAGAATCATCACTTTAAATCTCTTGCACATAATCCTACTTTGCTCGGACTATTTTTTTCAATTTTAGATCAGTTCAATAATACATCGCACTTTGTATCTGGTGGTGAACTTATTTCACTTCAAAACGCTAATCCAGGCTTTGAGTTACAAGGAAATAACTTTTCAAGCAAATTTTACTGTGCTTTTATTAATTGGATTGGACATTTGTTTTCAGATGTTTCTGGTTCGTCTGGTAGTAAGAGTCGAGGGATGGGGATCCCATCACCACTATGGAGCTGGATTAATGACATTATAGCTCTCAAAAGGAAGTTGAACATACCTGTTACTGAATTTGATAACAGCTTTAATGAATTAGCTCTCAATATATACAAAGAGGGATATGATGTTAGATTCCAGACTGCTCAAGCACTTTCAGTTTTTATTAATGAACTTTTAGTACGCACAGTATACTCAGTTAGGAGATTAATAAGATATTTCAGCGATTTTGATAAAAGTAAAAGGGTATTCTCTCTATTATGGAAAACGTGTGAACCTTTTTCTAATGCATCTGTAAAGAGGATGCTGACAATATCTCATGGGACATTCTGCCTGATTGATTTATCTGATGCTATAATCAGAGGTGTTATCTCTGGTAAAGGAAATTTCGACGTTTCAGAATTTGTAATGAGGCTTAATATTGTTGGTTTAGGTAGACTGGGAATATCATTGTATGGCGAAGGGAATAACGCTTTTATTCGGCATAAGCTAAGTAACAAGATATATGATAACAGACGAGAAATGAAGATTCTAAACTACTATGTTGAGGGCTTAAGAGAATTATCAAATATATACGATGATGTTGATTTGTTAACCTTCGTTACTGACTTGGAGAATAGTGAAATGTATAGGTCTGCGTTCGACAAGTCAGTCTTACTTGCTGAAAAGAGGAATGTTGATTCCAATAAAATTTTAAGAAATAAGTCCGATATTGACTCTTACTTTCGTGGAGAATGATGATGAGAATAAGAAAGAAAAATAAAACTAAGTTACAGATTGCTAAGGATAATACTCAGAATGCAATTCATGAGGTTAATACTCAGATAAATACATTAGGTGGTTATACTAAAGGATTACACGAAGCTTTGACAGAGATTCAATACACCTTTGATAAAATACGCAATGTTCCTAGTGAACAAAAAATTCAGTATGAAGAATTAAAAAAGATAAGATTAAATTGGAAGCAACAAGTAGTTAAGATTGAAAAGGACTATAAAAACGCAACAGTAAAAAATGCAGGTGTAGGAACAGCAGGAGCTGGACTGGGGGTTGCAGTAGTAACAATGGGACCGACAGTAGCAATGGGTGTTGCTACAACTTTTGGAGTTGCATCAACTGGTACTGCCATCTCTACTTTAAGCGGAGCTGTGGCCACTAATGCTGCATTAGCATGGCTTGGTGGTGGAGCACTTGCTGCAGGTGGTGGTGGAATGGCAGCAGGAGAAGCTTTTCTTGGTTTGGCAGGTCCAGTTGGATGGGCTATGGCCTGTGTTTCTTTATTAGCTAGTGGATTAATCTTTTGGAAAAGTAAGATTGATAAGAACCATTTAGAAAATTTATTTATTGCTATAAGTGAAAGAGATATACAATCATATAAGCTTGCTATTGTTGAATTACAAGAGCGGATAACGAGAATTAAAAATGAGCAATCACTGTTGAATAGAGCAATAAATAAAATTCAGACATTTGGTCTTGACTATGATAAAATGTCCGACCAACAGCAGTATGAACTAGGTACATATGTCAATTTGATGAATTCTTCTACTCAATTACTGGTTAACCCCATTTTAGGTTTAGTTCCCAAATATACAGTTCAAGATTTTGATGAATATAAAGCGTCAATTATTGATGAAAAGGAGACTAAGTTTTTAAATGTATTAAAACCTTTAATTATTTCACTAGCAAATCTACTTTACAGCATTGAACTTGATATAAAAGCTAAAAAGCTATTATGGAAGTCTCTAAGAAACAATAAAGATTTTCTTAAAAGTTTGAACTTTAAAAAGAGAAAACTAAAATCTAAAGTCATTGATTTAGCGGTGGATGCCTTAGAGTTCAAGTATAAAGACTAGTTAGACACCTAATAATTCTTCTATAGACCAGAGTTAAACGATAACTCTGGTCTATTTTTGTCTCTCGAAAACCACTAGCTATGCTAGTGGTTCCGAAAAGCTTTTAGCGATGTATCAAAAAAGTCCCCCTAAAGTGTTATATTAGATAAGGTTTCCCGACCACTAACTAATATACAAAAGGAGGACCCTTGATGATACAGGATAACAATAGTTTAGCACATATTACATGGAATTGTAAGTATCATAATGAAGTATATGCCATTTGTTGGGGAAATTACTGGACGGCCGTCTGTACTTGAAGGTTCCATTGATAATATGATTGCTCAAGCAAAAGAATGCTTGGCGAAAGGGGTATATGGATTCGATTTATTAGGTTATCAATATACTGGTAATCCAGTGGAATTAAACAATGCTTTTGTAGAAGCAATCCAAGCGCCTGTTTGTCTAGCTGGTAGTATTGATTCTTATCAACGTTTGGATGAGGTACTTGAAACAAACCCTTGGGCCTTCACTATCGGAAGTGCATTTTTTGAAGAAAAATTTGGTTCTACTTTTAGTGAACAAATTAATAACGTTTGTGACTATATAGATAAATGAAAAGCCTTGGTATCAGGGGTTTTTATTGTAAGTCATTTCTATTTTTAGTTGAATACTTTTTCTTTTATATGTTAGAATGTATATACAAAATGTATTTACAAAAGGAGTTTTTAGTATGGCAAAGACACAAGCGGTAAATTTTCGAGCAGATTCGGTATTTTACCAAAAAACGAAAGACATCTTAGCAGACGAAAAAATTACGGTATCAGATGTCCTGAATGCAGCACTTAGAAAAATTGCCAATAGGACAGTTGATGCAAGAGAATTTGTTTCTAGTGATTTGCAGGATACGCAGTATCAAGTGGCTTTTGAGGATTTAAAGAAGGAAATTTTAATTGGGCATCAGGAAATTGCTCAAGGTAAAGTCACTTCTGTAGCGGATGTGAGAAAGGAATTTGGTCTTGACTAAGTTGAAACGCTATCAGGTTTTTCTTGCGGATCGAGCTAAGCAGGACATACGAGAAATACACGACTATATCGTTATGAATTTTTATAGCCAACAATCTGCGGATGGGAAAGTCGATTTGATATTAACTGCTCTTGAAACCTTAGAAATATTTCCAGAAGCATGTCCACTTGTGTCTAGTAGAGGTTACGGTGAAATGACTGAAGATGGGAAAACCTATCGTTATATGCCAATAGAGAACTATCTCGCATTTTATTATATTGAGAATCATACAGTATTTGTTGCTCGTATTCTAAGTGCAAAACAAGATTGGGTGAAGATTTTCTATAAGTAAATTTAAGAGTCGTATGGACATAGACTTTCAAGACAAGTATGGTACTGTCTGTATGAGACATTTTGGAGGTTATCAAAATGAAATTTCATAAATTTGGTGATAAAAATTTGCCTATCATTTTATTGATACATGGTGGGGGTAGCTCTTGGTGGAATTATCTTAGACAAGCTCGTCTCCTGTCTCATAATTACCATGTCATTTTACCTACACTTAATGGACACGGAGAAGAGTATCAAGAGGATTATATATCAACGGAAGATTCGGCACAGGAAATTCTAGATTATGTTCGACAAAACTGTGATGGAAAACTGTTTGCTTTAGGTGGAGTTTCACTTGGAGGTCAAATTGCTATGGAACTTTTGTCCTTAGACAGCGATATAGCTGAGAAAGCCATCATAGACGGAAGTATCTGTATTCCTCAACCAAGGTTGGCGAGATTTAGCATCTTGTTGGTATCTTTATTTGGTAAACTGATGTTTAGTAAATCCTCTTGTAAACTTCAGTTAAGCTTAATGAATAAATTCTATCCCCAATTAGCTTACCCAGACGAGATAAAAAATTTTTATATGGAGGATATGCCAAGGACGCCTATCAAAACATTAGTGACCATCTCTTCAACTTATATGGGGCATTATAAGTTGAAGAGTAGGATTTCTAAAAGTAAGGCGCAGGTTCTCTATATTTATGGTGAAAAAGAATTGAAATGTGTTAAGGAGTCAGCTAGGTTATTTGAGCAGCTGCATCCCAACACTATCTTGTTTGAGGCAAAAGGATATAATCACGGCTATTTATCAGCCTACCTACCTCAAGAGTGGATTGACTTGGTTGTTCCATTTTTGGAGAATAACGATTGATTATACTTTATTAATTTAGAAAGCAGAGTTT
>OLPB01000606.1_pt1 | contig 20376 bp, 24 predicted proteins | sample 1672001 | NCBI WGS metagenome assembly OLPB01 (sample SAMEA3136635, study PRJEB25190) | human gut metagenome | biome: human gut; feature: human-associated habitat; material: faeces | place: Austria | collected 2013 | reverse complement strand
TCAGAATGATAATGATACTTCTCTACGGAGCTGGCGGAGTACCCGGCAGAGGTTATAATCCTATGATACAGATAAGCAGTCTGTTCCTTAGTGATTTCCCATCGAAGATAAATATTACTACTCGCTGGATCTGAATTACTATCTGAATAACCTGGAGGATGATGTCTATGAAGCTTAATCAGTTTGCAGTTTATCGTGTGGATCAGAATACAGAGGGAAAAGTGTTGTGGCACTTGCCGTATCAGGAAGCATCCAGACAAAACGTGCCGATTTGTGTGGAATATTACAGGCAGATGTCGATTCAGTCTATGCAGGAAACTGAAAAAGTCATGGATATCTGGATGAAGTCGTTCCCCAGTATCTTGCCGGATTTATCCGGTTGAATACTTCCGGTGCTCTTGTCACGATCGATACGAAGAATTATCAGATTGATGGTAAGAAAGGAAATTGGGCGGCTGCAGATACGGTGATCATTGACGGGAAGCAGTTCTATCTGATGGAACACCAGGAGTATGGCAATCAGGCGAGAGGTGTTATCTTAGATGCTTATGGAAAAACAATCGTTGATGAATGTAAACAGGGATTCGATGAAGAAACCAGGCAGAAAATCCATGAATATATACAACAGCATGTTCCACAAAATCCTGTTCATCAGCTTAGACGACAGAATACCTTGCGTCTGGAACATTATCAGAAATTCTATGAGAATGGAACCTTTGAAAGAAGCCGTGAGTCCGGAACAGAAGCCAATTATAATATGGTAGATGGCCTGGTAAATAATGAGAAAAAACAGGCGAATGCAAAAGAAACTGTAAGAACAGATCATAATGTAAAACTTAAGAAGCGAAGATCTGTAATCAAGAGACTGCGTGAAAAACAGATTGCCATTGCAGTAAAATCCGGAAAGCCGATTCCGAAATATCTGGATCAGGAGATAGAACGGAGGCGGAGATAATGCCATAAGTGTATAGGTTCAGGGGAGAAAGGTCTCTGCTGAGCCTTTTTGCATTTCTCAAAATTCGAGAATTAGAGATTCGAAAGTCAACAAGTCTGATGTATATTTAAGAAAATCATTCCGTTATAATGAAAACAACCATTAAGAGATAGAAGCTAGAAAGAAACGGGGTGGCATGATGAATACGGAACAGAGAATAAAAATGATCCGATTGATAGAAAAAATAGATAAAAATCCGGAATTCAGCCAGAAAATAGGTATTAGAAATACATCGGCTTTCGTTTCGGATAAATCAAAGAAAATAACTACAGATAGCCATGTATAAGAAGATGGCAGAAGGAGAAGAAGAATGTTAACGTTATTATTTACAATTTGTATGATCTGGTTTATAGGCAAGTTTTTTATATTTGGACTGAAAGCATCCTGGGGAATCTTGAAGTTGCTTTGTACCGTGGTATTTTTCCCGGTGATATTAATCGGAATGGTGGTAGGCGGTTTGGTTTATATCGCATTTCCGCTACTGCTCATTGGTGGGATTATTGGACTTATCGTATCGAAATCATAAATCAGATGAAGGAGATCAGAGCATATGTATGACATAGAAAAAGAAAAAAGAGAAGCAATCAATGCCGGAAACAGGGCTTTGAACAGTCTGCGAACAGCCAGAGAAAACCTGAACAGTGCAAAGAACTGGGGACTGGCAGATATGTTTGGCGGTGGATTTTTTACTACGATGCTGAAACATTCCAAGATGGATCAGGCAAAGCAGAATATGGAGCAGGCGAAATATGACTTTCGCAACTTCAGTAAAGAATTGGATGATGTCAACATGGCATGTAATCTGAACATTGATACCGGCGATTTCCTTTCGTTTGCCGACTATTTCTTTGATGGATTTGTAGTGGACTGGATGGTACAGGATCGGATCAATACGGCAAGACGCCAGGTGGATGAAGCAATCCGGAGAACAGAATACATCGTGAATCAGTTACAGCGTATGTAAAAAGACAGGCAGTGAATCAATGGATAAGTTGGTTCGCTGCCTTTGCTTTACTTCAATTTTTCTTTTTCTGCATTGAGCAGATCAATGTTGAGACCCTGTTCGTTGGCGGTTTTATCTACCCAGAGATTTAAGGAATCGACAGCCAGAGAGATTTCATCCAGCTTTTTGCTGATGAAGGCGAAATCTTTCATCTCATCATCACTGATCTTGCCGTCCCGGGCAATCTGGATCAGGCGTGTGGTGAGAGGGTTGATCTCATTCAGACTGGCGATTGTCTCAAGAATGATATCTGACAGATCGGACACTTCTACTTCCGGAACATATCGGTGACCGATCTCGCATTTATGAGAGCAGAAATAATTGCAAAGATCTGGACGCTTATAGGCGTCAGCCATCTGAATGATATCGTAAGGTGTAGGATCCTGCATTTCATATTCAAATTTTTCAATTTTAGAGTCGGAGACTGCAGTCATTTTTTCACTGGCTTCGGATCTTGTAAGCCCTGCCTCTTCTCTGCAAATCTGGTAAATTGTCTTATTTTCCCTGGTGGATTGCTTTCCCATGAGAATAACCTCCCTGTATGTCACAAAACATGAGGAATACCGATGTGTAAGTCCGCATGTTGTACGTGTATTTGTTGTATATAGTTTATTATACTTGAATCATGAAAAACAAACAACAATCAATAGAAAGAGAGGAAAAGAAAATGAGAAAAACAAGAAGCGATTGTAGGGTGGGTGCATTTGAAAAGAAACATGGTCTTCCGCCAGGAACTATTCGAAATAAAGACGGAAGAGACACGAGGAGTGATAAAAAAATAGGAACCATCCGTAAGGAAGCTAAGTAGGAGAATACAGTATGGAAAAGAAAATCAGAAAAAAATACTATTCAGAAGAAGCGGTGAAGAAAGCATTGCAAATTGATTCTTTTCGAAACCTGAGTAAAGAAAAAGTGATGGAATTTACTTCTATGATTCCATATATGGAAAAGGAAGTAGCAATGGAAGTCATAAAACAATTCCCTATATATGTGGATTTTGCAAAAACAGTAATTGAGCATTATACGCAAATATGTGAAACAATTTTGGCGACAAATAAAGAGGAATATGAAAAGGCTGTGGATGCTCATCAATTTGTGCTAGAGTCTTTTTCAAAACAACTAGAGAACGAAAATTTAACAGCGGAAGAAAGGGCAAATCTTTCAGATAAAATGATTGCAGAAGCTGAAAAAATTACAGAATTGTATTTGCAACAGCAGAAATTTCACGAGCGGATAATAAAAACAATCGGTGGAGTGGTAACAGTTACTTTAGGCGTGACTCTTACATTGCTTGGATTAAAAGTAATCGGAAGTGATGATGATTTACCACAGATCGGTAATGATGAGAATGTAGCATAACATTTTTCAGGATAATACAAATTGCAGTGACAAAGAGAGTAACATTATTGGCTCAGGTGTGAGAGGCATCTGAGCCTTCTTTTACATTTGAAATAGATTCCACATGCATTTTTTGAAGAACTCATATAGTTAGGTGGTGTTTTTATACCCCATCCATTGACTTACACTGTAATCATCAAAGAAGAAAATTAAATTCTAAAAGAAATGGAGGAACTGGCAATGAAGAAAGGATTTCCGACAGGTGATGGTTACATAGGATTTGTAGAAGGCAGATATATCTTGTTTGCCAGCGAATCCGATTACTATGAGTACATCATCATATTATCCATCTGACCCATATGATGTATCAGATTATGATGATCCAGACGATTTCGCAGAAGAGTGGGCTGAGGAATTCGGCGATGGTAATTACGATGATGGTTATGATGATGCGTATGATTATTGGGAGAGTGAATGGGATTGAAAGAAAAGATTGGACACAGTAGTCCAGGTACGTTCAGTTCAATTATAGTGCGTAGCTCCTTTTTGCTTATGAAAAAAGTTTGTGCAACTATCTGCATAAACTTAAAATAACTCAAAAACTTGACTTTTAACATTAATCAAGTTAAAATGAAAAAAATTAAGTTAAAAGGAGAATTGGAAATATGCTTACAAGCGTATTCGGGATTTCTATAAAATATGAAGCATGGAATCATCAGGATTCTTTGCCTGTTTATATTGCAGGGAGTTATGATTTTCACACAGCATATATTGGAAACAGACGCTGTATAATGCTTGCTCCGACAGAAGAACTTGCCACACTTCCGGCATTGAAAAAACAGATTACAAAAATACAGCAGATTGATAATGTACCAGTCGCATTTGAACTTGCGTCGGTATCTAATTATCGAAGAAAAAGCCTTATAGAAAATAATATACCGTTTATTACTGATAAGCAGGTCTTTCTTCCTTTCATCGGGACAATGCTTTCTGATGAGAAAGAACCCCAAAAGCTGACAGGTAAGTTTGTTTACTCCACGCAGCAGTTGTTTTTATTTTATCTGTACAGTAAGAAAAAGCGATTGTATATTTCAGAAGCCGGAAAAGTGCTTCCATTTACAGCAATGACCTTGACCAGAGCAGTAAAGCAGTTGGAAGCGACGGATTTATTTCTTGTAGCAAAAGACGGTGTCAATAAGTTTATTGAGTCAAAATATAAGCGAGATGAATTATTTGAAAAAGCAAAAGTATATTTGACGACTCCTGTTCGAAAAACAGGATATATAGATAAGACGCAAGTTACAGAAAATATGGTCTTTGCAGGGGAAACGGCACTTTCTGAAAAAACAATGCTAAATCCAAGTCGAGTTGTTACCTATGCAATTAGTGAGAAAGATTATGATAAAACCTTGTTGACTGATGAATTGATGGACCCGAATAAGCAGGTAAGACTTGAATTATGGGCATACAGCCCGAAACAATTTTCAGAGGATAACAGTGCTGATGATATTTCCATTGTTTTGTCTTTTGCAGATACAAACGATGAGAGAATTGAAGAGGCAGTGGATGAATTACAGGAAAGAAGGTTGAAGGAGTAATGGTCAGCGGATTTACAAAATTTAAGGAAAGATTTCAGGGTTTTGAAAATCAATATGTCATCATCGGTGGGACAGCTTGCGATTTGATTATGGAAAATGAAGAATTACCATTTCGTGCTACAAAAGATGTAGATATTGTATTGATTGTCGAATCCATAACAGCGGAGTTCGGCAGGCAGTTTTGGGAGTATGTCAAGGAAGCAGGATATGAGCATTTGAATAAAAGTACCGGAAATGCACAGTTTTATCGTTTCACATCTCCGAAAAGCAAAGAATATCCATATATGATAGAAATATTTTCCAGAAATCCAGATTTTATTATATTGGAAGATGATGCAGTTCTCACACCGCTTCCGATAGACGATGAAATCTCCAGCTTGTCGGCAATCCTTCTAAATGAAGCGTATTATGAATTGCTAAAAACTGGACAAATGATGGTTGAAGGCATTCCGGTATTAAGTCCGACTTGCCTGATACCATTTAAGGCGAAAGCGTGGCTGGATTTAAAAGAACGCAAGTTGAATGGAGAGCAGGTTGACAGCAAAAATATAAAGAAACATAAAAACGATGTGTTCCGATTAGCACAGTTAATCACAGTCAATACAAGGCAAGTTCTCAATTCGGAAATAGCAGAGGATATGAAAAAGTTCTTATCTGAAATAGCTGATGAAACAGTGGATTTAAAATCATTAGGCATTAGAGGGACGCATAAACAAAAAATTATAGATATGTTGTACCTGTGCTACAATTTGAACGATAATACATAATTTTTCTCTAAAGTCAAAAAAATTGCATATCAGAGACTGTGATTTCAGGATGTAAAGAATACATTTTGAAATCACAGCCTTTTTCTTTACAGAAAAATAGTTTTGTAATCGTATGCGCCAAATAGCAGAAAGCTAAGACGGAATCAACACACATGCACAATATCCCGGAGCTGGTTGAAAACAGTAGATGGTCAGAGTCTTGTCGATTTCCGGACTATAATCATGCAGGATATGTTTATTGCCGTTTAACGCTACATCTGCATAAGTGACAAGCCATTTTTTATCCCCGTTTTCAAAGACTTCATAAAATGAACGATTCAACATTTCTGAAACGGGAACGCCCTCAACAACAGTCATTTCATCATTACAGTAACGGAATACAAAGTCTACACCATGTCCCTCCGCATCAAATACAAGTTCAATAATACAAAAAGCAAGTGGCATATCATTGAGAAAGCTACAGTTATCAAATAATTGAAGAGAGCTGTCTTCTGAAACCTCCGAAAGGTTCTGCGTATTTAAACCAAGTTCCTTACGGATCTGTTTGTGCTGACTCAGATTACGTTTTCTCCCTTGAAAGACAGCACCATCCGTCATTGTATAAAGTCCTTCGTCAGATATATGAACAATTTGATTTTTTCGAAGAACAATGCCCTTTGAGATATTTAGAAAATCTTCTTCCGGCAAGTAAAGCATAAGTTCTTTTATCGGGATTGTAGTCGTAATGCTTTCTCCCGAGGAAAGCGTAATGATTGTGTGAGGATTCTGTCTGGTAAGGTAAAAAATATCTGAACTTTTGATATTCTTTCGTTCGAAATATAGTGGAACATTATAACGCATATGAGACCTTCCTTTATTGTGATAATTTTATATTACTATAGTTGTTTTGAAAATACAATAGAAATAATTAAAATGCAATAATCAATGAAAATAAAATGCACTTTAATTGAGCTTCACAACAATTTATCTAAGAAACATTAAATAAAAGCGCAGATTTGAGCAAAAAAGATTGCTGATTAACCGTGTGAGTGGTATTATAAAAAAGTATAAATAATGATACAAAACGAATCATCAGGCAGAGACAGGAATAAGGAAGGAGCGGGATGCGGATGAAAAGAAGAATTTCGAAAAGGATTATTGCAATTGGAATAAGCCTTTGCGTAGCATTTTCGATTATGCCTTTATCGGTAAGTGCAGAAGCAGAGGCTGCTGCACCGGCAGTTAAACAAAATAATCTATGGGTGAGTACCGGAAAAACATTTGTCAATCGTATTTACACAGTAGGGGTGACTACTTGTGGATCAGCACTTGTCAGAATTGCCGGAGCGACAGAGAGTGAAGGATTTCAGAAAGTAGCTTCATTTGTTAATAAATGGATTTGTGGAGGCAATAACACTGGACAGACACTGGCAGAAATTCAGGCTCTTTGTAATGAGATACTTAATGAAGTTAAGATCGTTGATCAACATCTTAAAGAGTATGATGCAGAAATAGAGAATACACTTCAGAAAATACAGTACACAGAAGCGAAAAATGAGCTGAATCAGCAATGGTCTAAAGATATAGATGTATATGAAACTGCCGGAAATGTAGGAAATACATTGAGCGCCTATGAAGATTATATGAAAGCCGCGCAACTGTATATGGATGGTAAGACGGATATAAATGCTGTCGAAAAGAGTAAGCAAAAGCTTTATGACAATTTTATTGAGGTTTATAAAGCGGCTGGAAATAGCTTTGAAAATCCAACCGATGAGAAAAAAAGGACGCTATATTTTGTAATGACACGATAGATGGTGTATTCAAAAGATCGATTTGGAGTATGATCAATGCGTTGAATAAGCCGAGTGATGAGAAAAATTATGCGGATGCTGCGGCACAATTTGCATATAGGGCTTATGGATTTTCTGGTGATCAATATAATTACATAGTTTCAAGTATTGATAAACAATTTATGGAAATCATTAAGATGGAGATGATGTATCAGGAATTTATTGCACAGCGTGGTGATTATTTTGAAGAGAAATATCCAGATGATGAAAGTAAATGGGAGAGCTATGCTGCATGGACGAATGATTTAAATAAGTTGAATGAAGATGTTGCCAAAGCTATGGATACTATGCTTGACAGAGAAATATTAGTTTCGGATTCAACGGTTGGTTCGATTCGGATGAAATTGGATGAATTTGTAAAGCCAGAAGACATGGTATCTGTACGTATGAAAAATGAAAATTACCATGAGAAATTAACAGGCGAGTTCTATGAGAATGAGCAACCGATTATCGATGCGTTTAACGAAGGTTATCTTTACCTTATTGAGGAGTATGGTTGGAAATCCAATGCTGATGTAATTACGCCGTTTATTAATTTTCACAGAATTGCTGTGCCGACACCTAAAACGGAGGAGAATCCATCGGGAATAGATATTTATTATATTTTCGATACATCACAGCCACACGATGCGGAAGAGGATTGGGCTTGGAATTCAGACGATTCTGTTCCTGAAAATTTGCGGTTTTATCAATTTGAAGAGAAAATAGATCTTACTTTGGCGAGAGATCAACATATTCCATCTTGTGATTTTATTAATTTAACAAAAGAAAATTATAGCGATGGGCAGAATCAATTTAGTTGCGCGAAAAGTACGGCGGAATTTCAGAGCTTATTCGCTACAGGACTATTCAGTGCATTATCAAGTATACCTGGTGATTATCTGAGTGAATACCTGCTTACAAAAAAAGATACAAAAACATATATTGCTTTATCGGATTATGATTTTGATTATCATGATGCATGGGCGACAAGCTATACGATTTTCCATGTGGTTGATACAACAGGACAGTATCCGGGAAGCAGTCTTGAAAGTTCTACTTTAAGTGCAGAAAAAATTCAACCGGATAAATCAGCGGGGGCATATTCGGCATATACCGTTATATTAAAGAACCGCCCACAAGAAGATGGTTATTATAAGACGAAAGTTGATGTTGCTACGAATGGAGTCGGAGATACAGAGTTAGAAATGGTTCAGGAAGATGGGACAATATGTCAGGAAAATATTGTTCCTTCAGGAAAAGAGGTAACACTTCGGTTTAAGGCGGAAGGTACAACTGTTCTGGAATCCATTACATTACAGAGACATAACAATACAGAAAATCCATCAGAAGTAACTTCGGAAGAAACGTTGTTGACAAAAGACCAGATCGCGACATTGAGTCCGGATGAAGAAGGATATTATACATATACATACAGTGCACCATATTCAAATGCAACATTTGTTTTAAACGGAGCAGTAGGACATAAGGTATATGTGAAAGGTACGAATCAGTCATTTGAAGATGCAATTCAATTGGATTCCTATGTAGATTACTTTGAAGAAGGAGAAAATGTTGAATTTTATGTATCAGATAATGTAAAGAGTGTCGGATATTATGAGGGAAATACTTATAAAGAGCTTGCATTAACAGAAAATTATGAGGGTGACAGAAAAGGAAGTTTCGTAATGCCGGCGAAGGATATTACATTATATTATAATGCAGTCTGCAAGGAACATTCCTATGACAATGGATTCTGTACGAAATGTGGTGGATATCAGCCGGCAGACTATAATGAATCTACAGGCAGTTATGAGATTGGGAATGGTGGACAGATGTTTTGGTTTGCCGCTCTTGTAAATGGGGACGGTGAACATACACTGATTCAAGAAGCGAAGCCAGATGCACATGGAGTGCTGGTGTCTGACATTTCACTTAAGAATCCGGCGGATGAAAACTATGAATGGAAACCAATCGGAGAATTCAAAGGAATTTTCGACGGACAGAATCATACGATTTCTGATTTCAGTATGACGAAAGCAAATGATCAGTCAATAGGCTTTTTCCAGAACCTTATGAGTGACCCGAACGAGACAGACGAGGCAAAGAAAGCAACGCTTAAGAACTTTACACTGAATGGAACAATCGTTACAACAGCAGAGGCGGCAAGTGCAGTAGGTGGTGTTGTAGGAACAACTTCCGGCGGTGTGATCAGGCGGGTGAATTCAAATGTAAATATTGGAAGTGGATTGATATACTATATCGGCGGAATTGTCGGAGAGATCAATGCAGCAACTTCTATAGAGGAGAGTACATATTCAGGTAAGATCGTACTGGATTATAGTTTCTACGGAGTCGGTGGAATTGTAGGTTTTGTAACTGATGATGATACATATGCAGGCGGCACAAAAATCAAGGATTGTGCAAATTACGGATTGATCACATATTATAAAGTGGAAAATCACGGAGGACGTGGTTACAGCGGTGGAATCACCGGACAGGTTGCATTGGGTGAAGAGGATTTCATTCTTTCTGATTGTTACAATTATGGCAGTGTGCTTGCTGAAGAGTGGAAGGAGATCTATGGTGCAATTTCCGGATACTGTGCGGCGAAGAAAGATGGAATCAAGAATAATTATTATCTCGATACACTTCCGGTAAAAGGTTTCCTGGGAGAAGCTGAGATTGCGAATGATGAAGAACTGGCAAAGGCAAAGACAGCAGAACAGTTCAAGAGTGGTGAAGAGGCATATCTTTTAAATAACGAGGTGACAGACGGCTCTCAAGTATGGTATCAGAATATTGATAACGGAGAAACTCCGGATGCTTATCCGGTTCTGGATGATACACATGGCACAGTCTATCGTTGGGAAGATGGAACCTATTCGAATTATGAGAAAGAACCTGTAGAAGAGACTTACGAGATTCGTACATTTGAAGAATTTAAGAAAATTCCGGAAATTGTTAAGAAGAACAATCGTGCAAACTTCAAACTGATGAACACAATTTACGGAAACGGTGGAACAATGACAGAATCAATCGGTTCAGCAGACAATCCGTATAATGGTACATTTGACGGACAAGGATATTATGTCTACCGATTCGATATCAAATCATCCGATGGAAATGCAGCACTTTTTGATACGATCGGTGCACGGGGAAGTGTAAAGAATTTCGCAGCTTTTTATCAAAATATTGAAGGAGAGAAAGCAGCAGGTCTTGCGATTGTCAATTATGGATTGATTGATGAGTGTATCAGTGGATCAAATCTCAGCGGTCCATTTACTGATCAACTTACGAAAGAGCCTAAAAATTTGACGGAGACAACGACATTTGTTAAGGGCACATCAATGGCAGGAGGCGTTGTAGTTGAGAATAAAGGTGTGATTCGAAATACTGCAAACTATGCAAAGGCAACAGCAAGTGCATCAGATGGAATTGCTGGAGGGATTGCAGTAGTAAACAGCGGAACGATTGAGAACTGTATGAGTATAGGCACTCTGTCAACAAAGGAAAATGGAAGTGCCGGAGGAATTGTTGGAAAGCTGGATAAAAATGGTTCCATTCAAATTGCATATAGTGCACAAACTGCGATAGAAGGCGGGACAACCGGAGCAGTATTTGGCACAAAAGAAGAAATAGCAGGAACTGTGAATAACACATATTACCTGGATACCTTATCAGGAAACGAAGAACAGGGAACAGCGAAAACAGCGACTGAGATGAAGAGCAATGCTTTTAAAGAGGAATTAAATACTCTGGTAGCAGGCAATGAAGAATTGTGTAGTTGGACATGGAATTCAACAAAGAATCAGGGGTATCCAAGAATCTTATCTTCGCTTATTACGGAAGTTGAATTAGTGAACGCATCAAGAGGAGTTACCGTAAAAGGTATGATGCATAAAGATACGAAACTTCAGTTGAACGAGCTTGACAAGAAGAATGACATTTATCAGGCATTTAAGAAATATGCACAGAAGACAGATAAGCAGGTTCTTTATTCAGCAGAACCGACGTTAGTATATGAAGATGGACAGCCGTCTGCATACGAAGGAAATCTGAATGTAAAACTGGATTTGTCAAAGTATCGAGGAAAAGGATATAAGGTTCTTGTTTATCGAAATAATCAGATCGAAGAGCTTGAAATTGATAAACAGATGATCGCCTCAAAAGATGTAGAAGAGATGGTTCCGTTTGCTGTACTGGCAGAAAAGAGTGAGATCTCCAAAGCAGTTGATCATATTAAGGATACAATAAAAACAGGAGATAACAGCAGTGTGATTCTTTTGCTTTGTATTGTTGTTGTGGCAGGTAGTGTAGCAGGTGGAGTTATTTACTGGAGAAAAAAGAAAGCAAAAAAATAAGATGAAAAAAAAGACAAAGATTATAATCGGAATTCTGATTGCGGCTGTGATAGCAGCCGCAGGAATTACCTGGTATGTTATGAACCAAAAGAATCAGAAAACCGGAAATTCGTCTGCAGAAGTAGTAGCCTGGGATGTGGATATCGAGGAGGAAGAACCTTCCGAGGAAAAAGGAATCCTGATTCCGGGATATACAAGTATGGTAATGAAGGCGAATACAAAGGAGCAGACAGTAAGCATTGGTAATCTGGCAGATAATGATTGCATTTTTGTAATTGTATTGAAACTGGAAGACGGAACAAAACTGTTCGAATCACAAGAGCTGAAACCGGGCGAAGGTCTGGAGAATATTACGCTTGACCAGGAACTGGAAGCCGGAGAGTATCAGGCAGTTATAGAATATAAGTGTTATTCATTAGAAGATAAAAGTCCGTTAAACGGCGGAAGCGCAGAGTTTAAATTATATGTGAAAGAATAAAACGTGGAGGTAGAATGATGAAAAACAAATTAGTAGCAGGATTTATGGCAGCAACGATGATGGTATCTGTTATGTCAACAGGTGTTTTTGCAAAAGAGCTTAATCCGGATAGTGAGACTAACAAAGCGGGAGATACGCAAGTGACTGCAACAGTGGAGGAAAATGAAAATAAAGCAGCTTATGTTATAGAAATTCCGGATAAGGTTGATTTTGGAAAAATACAGCAGCCTGAGACAGAAGGAAATGCATATTCAACCAAAGATATCACAGTATCTTGTATACAAGCAGATAATCTGGCGGCAGGAAGTGGAATCGCTGTTTTAGTGAAAGATGCGACAGCAACTCAAAGTACTGATCCGTTTTGCCTGACACATAATACACATTCAGATTGTGTTCTGAATTATGAGATTATGAATAACAACGATGAGAGTATTCAAAATGGGACATGGTATGCAAATGGATTTTTATTTAATCTATTTACGGGAGCAGGTCAAGAAGCAACTGACAAATTAAGACTGAACCGTAACCAGTTATATAATAAAGATCTTTCTGTCTGGGGTGGACAGTACACCGGTACACTTAATTTCTATACAAAGATTGTAGATGTACATGCACAATAAAAAAGAGTGGAATGATACAAGAAAAAGCTTGCTTAGAATCTTTTTTATGTCGCTCGTTCTTGTATGTATTTGTACTTTATCAGTTTCAAAGAAATCTCTGGCTCAGGAGACAACAGATTCTGCAGCTTATGAGGGAAGTACCAGCGTAAAAGCATATGTGACAGGAAATTCCGAAAATGAGCAGGAGAACCATCCCGAAGATGAGGAACATTTACAAGATAAAAGCACAACAAATGCGAAAACAGGAGACGAGAGCAATGCAAGGATTTGGATTGCGATATGGATCTTCTCAATGATTGTATTTGGTTGTGGAGTAAAATATAAAAAGGTAACAAGTAAATAAAAAGTTGTGTTATCATAGAAAAAAAGAAATGTAAAAATGAAAGGGGCAGCAAAAATGAAGGAGAATAAAACAATTAAAATTATCACAATGATCACGGGAATTCTGACAGTGTTGTTAGGTTTTTATGCAGTAGTTCGACCTATGAGGACTTTTTTAGCAATCGGATGGATTCTTGGAATGCTTCTCTTCGTGAATGGTATTGAACTTGTGATACTTTCATTGTCAAAAGAGAAGAAAGATATCGGAGGATGTATTCTTGGAGTCCTGGAAGGACTTGGCGGTATCATTTTATTGTTCAGCGGCGTACAGAGATTCCTGACAGACATCATGGCAACTTATCTGGTTGGAGCCAGCGTCCTGATTTATGGTATCTTCCAGATTGTAGCCGGAGTGAAGAAGTTTAAGGATTCTAAGGGAAAAGCAATTTTAGCAATTGTTTGTGGTGTGTTATCCATTATTGTAAGTATTATAGCCTTTACTCATCCGGTATTGACTATGTTCTCAGTTGGATATATGATCGCATTTGCTGTTTTAATGCAGGGAATCAATATGATCGTACTTGCTGTGAATTTTGGAAAAGAGAGTGAGTAAATCAAAGAAAAATAGTAAATGACTAAGAGAAGAGAACTCCAGTAAAATGAAAGTTCTCTTCTTTTTTTGTTATGGCAACAGAAATACAAATCACAGGACAACAAGTAAAACTGCGTTCATTTGTATGAAAAATATGCTTGACGCAATATATTGTCTGAATTTATAATAAAAAAAGTATAAATCATACGAAAATATGGTTGAGAGGAAGGAAGAAACGGCGATGAAAAAGGAATATTTGGACAAGATTGCAGAATATGGACAGTTGATTGTTGTTTCGGGACCGTCGGGTGTGGGGAATAAGACGGTTTTGAGAGAGTATTTGCAGGATCATGAACAGGCGTGTGTCAGTGTATCTGTGACAACAAGAAGACAGAGAAAGCATGAAATAGACGGAAAAGACTATTGGTTTGTGTCTGTACCGGAATTTGAGCGAATGGTTCGTATGGGTGAGATGTTGGAATATACATATGTGAATGGTAATGCTTACGGAACAACGAAGAAAAGTGTAGAGGAAGCGCGTGCAAGAGGGAAAAATGTAATTTTGGACGTGGATACAATCGGAGCAATGAAGATTCGTGCACTTTGTCCGGATGCTACACTGATTTACATTTTGCCGCCATCTTGGGATGAATTAAAGAGCCGGCTGTCTAGCACTGGAATTTATACCGAAGAAGAAGTGAATGCTTTAATGGAAATAGCAGAAGAAGAGATTTCATGTGCCAATAGTTATGATTACATTTTGGTCAATGATACGATTTCAAATACTTTGAGTCGTTTTGCACAGATCATTCATAGTAATCGCTATAGCCGTAACTGTATGAAAGAATTTCTTGATAGTTACATAGACGGAGAAGTGAAGCCTCATGTTCAGTCATACAAAGAGGCGTTACTGTAAATTTTTTGATTATTGGAAATATTCTTTGAAAGATGGCACATATTTTGCGAAAGAAGATTCGGATGAAAAACAGAGGAGAACAGGTGCCTACAGTTACGAAAGAATTTTCGCTTGCGAATGAAAGAATGATAGATCAGATTTTAAAAGAAATACACTATTAAATCAGATCTGCTTCTTGAAAAAATGTGCTAGAATTAAGAGATAGATAAATATTTGATACTAGGGTGAGTAAGGTAGATAAACAGTGGAGAGTCGTTTCGTCTACCTTGCTTTTAAAGAAAACTTACAGCGTATGCTCACAGACAGTGAGTTCACTGTAAAAGTGGAGATGCGTAAAAATTGATAGAATATAGTCATTGATTTTATCGTACTCCTTTTAAGCGGACGATCATTCGCACTCTGATCCATCTCTAAATTCAACAATATCTGCGAATGGTTTCCGAGGTCTCTTGGCTGGGGCTTCTTGCATGATCCTTACTGTATTTTCCGCATCTGGTATGGCAAATGCCCATTCTGGCATAAGTGTATGAGTGACTTTTTCTGAATTTATACCCTGACGCATAATATCAACCAACTTCTCTTTTTCTTTGCCTTGATATACAATAAATTTCCAAGGCTGCCTGTTTTTGGCGGATGGTGCAAGAGTAGCGCTATATATTATTTCTTCGAGTAATTTTTTACTAATCTTATCTTCTTTATATTTTCTTATACTTCTTCTGTTCCCAATTTCTTGAATCATAACTTCCTCCAACAATCTATATTCGCTTTCGGTATTGTCGAGCTATTACTGATTTTACTGCATTTTTCGGACTCAGTCTATATAGGAATTGGAACGAAAAATGACAAGTCGAAGAAGTGATATATTGCTTTGATTGTGATGTGTATGATCGAAAACTAGAAGATGAGAAGTTTTTATATTCAAAAGCTATTATATTATGTTTATCTGATTACTGCGTTGTATCATTTGCACAAAAGGAGAAAATAAAAATTATGCAGAAAGCCTAAAAAATATTTTATACACATAAAAATATTGACAAAAACGATAACGGATGTATAATAATCACATAAATTGGTTGAGCCAATCAACCACAATACCATCAAACCAATAAAAGAAAGGAAAGAGAAGATGTCAAAACAATTAGCAGACAATCAAGATTTACTGGCAATGACACACGTAGGAGAAGATCCAGAAAAGTATATGAAATCTGTAACGCCTCCGATTTTTATGAATTCACTTCATGTATTTGATACGGTAAAAGATTATTTCGACGTAGATATTTTTAAAGATGAATTCTATTATGGAAGAGCATCTAATCCAACTGTTGCAATTCTCGAAAAGAAAATTGCTGCACTAGAGCACGGTTCAAGAGCAGTTGTATTTTCAGCAGGTATGGCAGCTTGTGCAGCGGCTATTCTTAAGATTTGTACAGCAGGAAGTCATGTGATTTGTATTAAGGAAAGTTATGGACCAGTACAGCATTTACTTGATGAGTTCCTTAGTCCGAAATATGATGTAGCAGTCACTTATGTTGATGGAAGAACTGTAAAGGAATTCGAAGATGCAATCCGTCCAGAAACGAAAATGATTATTTTGGAGAGTCCCACAACGCTTTTATTTAATGTTGTAGATTTGGAAGGAGTGGCAAAGCTTGCTAAAGAGCATGGAATTAAAACGTACATTGATAATACATACTCCACTCCGATTTTCCAAAAACCGTTGGATATGGGAATTGATATTGTAATGCATACCATGACAAAGTATATCGGCGGACATAGTGATCTTGTAGGTGGAGTCCTTGTTTCAAAGGACGAAGAATTTATGCGTGAGATTATGGTTCAAAGAGATTGGTTTGGCGGAGTTCTTGGACCAATGGAAGCCTGGCTGGCGATTCGTGGACTACGTACATTAGACGTTCGTATGCAGAGACATTACGAGACAGCAATGGAAGTGGCTAAATTCCTTGAAAAGCAGCCAAAGATTAAGCGTGTATTCTTTACAGGACTTGAATCACATCCACAATATGAGCTTGCAAGAAAACAGCAGAAAGGTGAATGTGGACTGATGAGTCTTGAGATTGACGGAACATTAGAAGAGACAGAAACCTTTGTTAATAGCTTAAAACTCTTTGAGAAAGGATGTTCTTGGGGAGGATTTGAAAGCCTTGCAATTGCTTATACATATAACTGGACGGAAGAGCAGTGTGCATTCTTAAATGTATCACGAAATATTGTACGAATTCACTGTGGTCTTGAAGGAACAGAAAACCTGATTGCTGATTTGCAGCAGGCACTTGATAAAATTTCATAAAGGAGAACCATCATGGGAGAAGAGAGAAAAGAAGTAAAAAAACCAACCCTCTTTACAGCTGTATTACCGTTGATTTTTATGTTTGTTGTTCTTTTTACAGGATTGGTTGTTTATAGTATTGATATTAAGATTCTTTTGATTATTTGTGCCGCATTTACAATATGTGTGTGCATGTATCAGGGACATAAATGGAAAGAAATCGAAGATGAAATAGTGGCTAAACTTGCAAAAGCATTTCCGGCAATCATGATTTTGATTTGTGTTGGACTTATGATTGGTGCGTGGGTAGTAAGTGGAACAATTCCGTTTCTTGTATATATAGGACTTCAAATTATTAGTCCAAAATATATTATTATTACTTCATTTCTTGTAACAGTAATACTTTCTGTCAGCACAGGTACTTCCTGGGGAGCTGCAGGAACAGTTGGCGCAGCACTGATCAGTGTGGCAGCAGGTATGGGTGCACCGCTTCCGGCAGTTGCAGGAGCGATTGTTGCAGGTGCTTATTTTGGAGATAAGATGTCACCATTATCAGACAGTACAAATATGTCTGCAATTGCAACAGAGACAAACTTATATCAGCATATTGGACATATGTTTTACACAACAGTTCCTGGATTTATTGTGAGTTGTGTAGTTTATCTTATTGCAGGAGCTCACTTCGCAAGTGACTCACAGGTGGGGCAGGTTGACGAGATTATTAATACACTTGGAGAACTTTTTAATCTTGCAATGCCGGTAGGGCTGTTATTATTGATTCCTTGTGTGATTGTAATTGCAGGATCTCTTATGAAGAAACCTACGATTCCGGTTATGATTATTTCTTCTGCTGTAGCAATTGTACTTGCAATGCTAGTTCAGGGATTTTCATTTACAGATTGTGCAGCAAGTATGGTTAGTGGATTTAAGATGGAGATGCTTCACACATCTATGGATCTTGAAAACATTGTAGAACAGGTTCCGAATCTTCTTCAGAGAGGTGGTATGAGTTCTATGATGAATACAGCATTAATGGCATTCTGCGGATTCTCTTTTATCGGAGCACTTACTGTATGTGGAAGTATGGAACTGATTCTGGAACGAATCATGAAACATATCCATGGTACAGGACAGTTGATTACACTCACAGTTATTCTTGGTGTAATTATGATCACAGTAATCGGAGAAGCTACAGTAACATTCCTTATGATTGGTGGAATGTTCCGTCCAGAGTATATTAAACGCGGATTGGAATCAAAGAACTTGTCAAGATCACTGGAAGACAGTATTACCGTCGTAGAACCTTTAGTACCGTGGTCATTGGCTGGTGTATATATGACCTCTGTACTTGGTGTACCGACAGTACAGTATGCACCATGGGCAGTACTGTGCTATACAGGAGTTATTTTTGCAATCATCTGGGGATTCACAGGATTTGGAATTGCGAAGATTAAAAAAGGATCAGCTGCATATGAAGAGTACCTTGAGTTATCTGGAAAAACAGAGTAATATTTGACAAAAAGGACAATCTTGACGTTTTCATAAGAATTCCTTATAATTAAAAGGGTTCGGTATCTGTAAAAGATATTGGATCCTTTTATTAATGTAGTTATATAGAAATTGGGGAAGTTTTATGAATCATATAAATAATACAGAAAATGAAAATAGAATTTCAATGAAACCGATAGAAAAGAAATCTCTTTATTTGAAAATTTCAGATGCTATTTATCGGTATATTCAAATGAATAATCTTCAGCCAGGGGACAAACTGCCATCGGAACGAGATATGTCTTCCATGCTGCAGACAAGTCGAAATTCTGTGCGTGAAGCTTTGAGAATATTAGAAGACCGTGGATTGATATATGTAAAAACAGGAAGTGGTGTATTTATTAATAATCCTTATGGAGAAAATAATTCGTTTACAATTCAGCTTACTAATTGCTCATTAGAAGAAATTGAGGAACTTCAGAGTGCATTGGATCATAAAGCCGTGGAGAATGCAATGGAGCGCGGAACATTTCAGGAGAAAGATCAATTAGTATCAACAGCAGCGGAGATGGTAAAATTGGCTGGAGAAAATTTGTATAGCCATGTATTAGATCGAAGCTTTCATGATAGTCTTTATAAAATTGGGCGGAATAGCGCAATAGAACAGATGATAAATAAAATTCGTTCGTACCGATTCATACAGCAAGAAGATTCAGAAGATGGAAATGATTCTATTTGGCTTGCAACTATTCCGCAACATTTGATGCTTGCTCAGGCTCTTAAGGATCGTGATATGAAGATAGCGATACAGGCAATAGATGAGATTAACGAATATGGATTCGAAATAGCAAAAAAGAGAGTCAGTAATTGATTTGATTAATGGCATGTAGTATAGTGAGAGCAAGAAATCAATAAAATAATACTTTTGACGATTTCTGTAATAAAAAAAGATAAAAAATTATTTTCAGTATGGAAGAGCGGAAAAAGAATCTGCTCTTTTCTATTTTTTTCACTTACAGGAATATAAACCGAAATCATACGAAACAGTAGCAGTTCTATGTGTGTTTTGCGGTATTTTCCTGATAGCAACACATGGACAGCTTAATTCTTTGGCAGCGTAAAAGCAAGCCTGTTCGTGACAGTTGAACCGGTTACAAGTGCTGTTCTTACAGGACTATGTTTTAAGACAAAATTTGTACTGCCGGATATTATAGAAAGTAGAGGGATGAATATGCCAATAGGAGTTATTATCAATGCCCTGTCGGTTGCAGCCGGCGGTGTGATCGGGGCATTATTTGGGCACAAGCTGCCTGCAAAAATTAATTCGGAACTTACCAAGATATTTGGTATCTGCTCAATGGGAATGGGAGTTAGTTCCATTGGACTTATGAAAAATATGCCTGCTGTTATTTTTGCAGTGATAATTGGAACTGCCTTTGGTCTGGCAGTCAATCTGGGCGGAATTATTAATGGCGGAGCGACCTGCATGGAGAAACCAGTGGGAAAACTCTTTCCAAATAAGAACAAATCCATGTCCAGAGAAGAGTATATGTCAATGCTTGTGACGATCATCGTATTGTTTTGTGCCAGTGGGACAGGGATTTATGGTTCACTGGATTCCGGAATGAGCGGTGATCATACAATTTTGATTTCGAAGTCGATTCTGGATTTCTTTACTGCGATGATTTTTGGAGGAACATTAGGTATGGTGGTTGCTGCAGTTGCAATTCCGCAGTGTGTGATCTTCCTTATTATATTCGCAGCAGCAAAATTTATCTTTCCACTGACCACACCGGATA
>OLPB01000604.1_pt1 | contig 20386 bp, 15 predicted proteins | sample 1672001 | NCBI WGS metagenome assembly OLPB01 (sample SAMEA3136635, study PRJEB25190) | human gut metagenome | biome: human gut; feature: human-associated habitat; material: faeces | place: Austria | collected 2013 | reverse complement strand
TATGCAGTTGTTAAAAAGGCTTGGCTAGATATCCACTATCATGCCAGAAGCCTCCAATTTTTTATAATTTTATTGAAAAAATTGTAAAAAAATACCGCTCCTACTGCTTTACTATAAGTAACAATCGGAAACGGTATTTCGTGACACTTTTTTATAAATTTTTTTAATTTTGTTTAATATTCCTCGATATTGACTTCCTTCGTGGTCGTCACATCATAAGGCAGGATCGAATCGGCGAATTTCGTAAATTTCTCCGCCGCATCACTGACATAGAACTCATAGGACGCTTCTCCTTCAGACGGATTCGCCATTCCATTCTCTGCCAGCACTTTTTTAAGATCCATGGCTGTCTCATATGCCGGATTGACAATATGTACGCTCTCTCCGAAATATTCCCGGATGCTGGAGCGCAGAAGCGGATAGTGAGTACAGCCTAAGATCATCGTATCAATATCTGTTTTCTTCATCTCAGACAGGTAAATGTCGATGACTTCTTTTGTAATGCTGTGTTTTGCAAATCCCTCTTCTACCAGCGGTACGAACAGCGGGCATGGTTTCCCGATAACCTTGATATCCGGATTCAGTTTATGGATCTCTTTGTTATAGGTCTCGCTTCGGATCGTCGCTTCGGTTCCGACGATTCCGATGCAGTTATTTCTTGTCTCCTGTACAGCGGCTCTCGCTCCCGGAACAATTACGCCGAGGATCGGCAGATCCGTCTCTTTCTGCACAGTTTCCAACGCAAGCGCACTTGCCGTGTTGCAGGCGATTACAACTGCCTTTACATTTTTCGTCTTTAAGAAACGGATGATCTGTCTGGAAAACCGGATAATGTTATCCTTGGATTTACTTCCGTATGGCACACGCGCCGTATCTCCAAAATAGACGATATTTTCATTTGGAAGCTGACGCATGATCTCCCGCGCTACCGTCAGCCCGCCGACACCAGAATCAAACACTCCGATCGGTGCTGTATTTGTAATCTCTTGACTCATAATCATACTCCCTTGATTTCATTATATGCTAACTATCATATCACACTCGAGTTCGGATTTCCATACTCAGCGAAAATGTTCGCCACCTGATTACAGGCACTTACTCCTCAACCAACTCATCGAAATCGCACTTCTCAAACTCCTGGATGGAAATGTGCCGTTTATTCGGATTGGCATAAACAAATGTCTTATCGACATTCTCCAGATAATTCTGGATCTTGTCGTTCGTAGCACTGATGATCGCCTGAAATCCAAGTCCGCGGATCAGCGAAATACAGCTTGCCACCTTCTCAGCGTCCATCTTGGAAAACGCTTCGTCCAGCACAACGAGACGGATTGTCGGGTTGCGGTGCATTTTCGGAGACAGGTTAATCCGGTAAATCTGTGCAAAGCTGGCAAGAAGTGCCACATACAGCGGGTTCTGCCCTTCTCCGCCGGAATTTTTCTTGATCATTTTGCTCAAACCGATTTTCATGTCTTTTTCGCCATGCACGATCTGCTGCATATCGAAGGATAAATACGTTCTGTAATCTGCATATTTGTCCATATTTTTCTTCGCTTCTTCCAGCTCTTCCGGTGTTGCATTCTCCGGCGGCAGGAAAATACTGATCAACTCATCCATCAGATCCGCGTACTGCTCCTCATGCTCCATCGTGAAAAGATTCATCTGATTTTCCATACCGTCATCCAGTGACGCCGGATGGATCTGGAGCGAATCATCCATGAACATTTTATAATATTTTCCGTCCGGTCCTTTATTCTTCGTAATGACAAACTGGTATTTATCTTTACCGAAATCAAGCTTACTGATAATGCGGTTCAGCTCATCCTGTCTTTGATAAGCTTCTCTTATGGCACTGCGGATCTTAAAAATAAAATCGTCTTTGAAATGCTCTACTGCTGCCCTTGCCTGATCTTTTGCTGCGTCCTTAAATGTCTCTAATTCTTCACACTGCAGCTCATCCAGCAGTCTGTCATATGCTTCATTGTCTCTGTTTGTCGCAGAAAATGTCCGGTTCGCATAACTTCTGAGATAAGTACTTCTTTCTTCTACCAGCTTCTGATAAGCCTCTTCCCGCTCATCCATCTTCGGATACCGTGAAGCAATCTTCTGTTTCTGTAAATATTCATAATTTTCCGAGCGTCTGCCTGCAAGATATTCCTGAAATTCCTGTTCGTAAACGTCATCCCATTTGCTCTGTTCCATTTTCTGTTTCTGCACAAGCAGCGCTTCTTCCGCATGGAGACGTTCTTCCTGCAATTGCTGCATTTCCTGCGTCTGCTTCCAGATTGCTTCCTGCACTTCCGTGATCTGTGCCTTCTTTGCATCCTGTTTCTTACGGATGTCTTCTTTTTTCTGCTCCCAAGCATCCACAGACGCTTCTTTCATTTGCTGCATCTGTTTTACAAGCTGACTTTTCCGTTTCTCACGCTCTGTAATCTTCTCTGCATCTGCCTGCAAAGTAAGATATTCTTCTGCCGGCTGGGACAGCATTTCAAGCTGCAATGTTTTCTTGATCTCTTCTAATAATTCCTGCAGCGGCATGCGTTCTTCTACCAGTTTCTCACAGCGCTCTTCCAGCTGGCGGACACGCTGACGCATACTCGTCTCACCGATGTACGCTCTTCTTGTGTACTGATCCGGATTCATATGCTGCAAACGGAAACTATGATACAATACACAGTCCGGTGTCACACCGATCTTGCAGTTACGGAGCTGTTCTACGGAATCACATTTTTCTACATTTCCAAGGAAGAAATCAATATAATCCTGCACATATGCTTCTTTCGCTTTCACTTCTTTTGCAAGTCCGTTATCTTTGACCGCATAGCCATCCTTGCCTGCGCCTGCCACCACTTTTTCTGTATCGAGAATGGACACGCGGTGGTATTTCTTCCGATCCATCTGTTCATACAGTTCCATCGCTTCTTTTGCATACTTCGGTTCCACGATCAGAAGCAGCTTGTTGTTGCCAAGATAACCTTCGACAGCGTTGTGCCATGTCTCGTCTTTCACATCGAGAAGGTCGGCAAGGATCTGCACATTTACAAACTTTCCGCACTTCTCATGTAGGCGGTTGCGCAACTCATATCTTGCTTCCTCCAGCTCTTTCGGATAAGCTTTCTTTCCCTGTTTCAGCTCTTTTAACTCTTCTCTTGCCTCTTTCTCTTCTTTCTTCACTTTGCGGAGCGACATCTGTGCTTCCTGTCTCTGCTCTTCCAGTTCCTCGCGGACTTCGCCAAAGCTCTCCTGCAGACGCTCCAGCTCTTCTGCCATAATCGTTCCTTTTGTAAACTTTTCCATGTCCCAGAGCATCTGGTTGGAAACCACATCCTGCTCTTTCCATGCTTCCAGCCGTTCACTGATCTGCTGCCATTTTCCCTGGCTTGTCTGTAAATGTTCCAGTGTCTCATTTACCGCCGCAAGTTCAGCTTCCAGATTTGCATATCCGCTGTTCGCAATTCTTAAAATAATCTCTTCATACTGTTTCTGCAGTTCAGCTTCTTCTTTCTTAAGCAACGATAAAATTGCTTCCTGCTCACCGGTGCCTTCTTTGCGCACTTTTTCCTTATCCATGCAGGCCTGGATCTGTCCTTCCAGCTTCAGCATTTCCAGGCGGTCGATCTGATAAGTACATAAAAGAACTTCTTTTTCTTTCTCCTGAAATGCTTCATATCTGCCATGGATATCCTGCAACTTTTGAATTTCGTTCAATGTCTCCTCGATCTTGCTTCGCATTCTCGCATACTGCATAACGCTTTCCTGCAAGTCTTCTATATGAATATCCTGCTCCATGCAAATATACTCTTTCACAAAATCTTCCAGTTTAATATTCATTTTAAATGGAATCGCACGCTTGAAAAGTCGTGGGAATTTCTCCGCATCCAGTCCGCCAAGATAAATATCATACATCTGGCGGCGGAATCTCTCATTGCTCGGTCCACAGTAAAACTGCTCCGCCGGGAAAGAACGCTGTAAATATTCACGCATTTCCATCGTCGTCAGGCATCTGGATGTGGTACGGTAATTATTTTCCAGAAGACCCCCCATGTGCCAGAAAAACAGTCTGCTGATATCATTTGTCGCCGTATCTACGTCAAACACAACGCCGATACACTGCTTTTCTTTTGTATCACTCTGCTCTAATTCCAGTACGATCGTGCTGGAAAAATTCTGATTTCTCAGATACTGAAATTCATTGTGTTCGTTAATGTTGACCATTCCACGCAAATATTCAATGAGGGAACGGTCGGAATCATCTGCTGCCGCTTTATTAAAAAATCCACGTCCGTCTGTATTTGCATATAATACAATCTGCATCGCGTCAATCACGGTTGATTTTCCACTTCCCGAATGTCCGGTGAAGAAATTGATTCCTTCACTGAATGTCAGTATTTTCTGATCAATGTAATGCCAGTTATTCAGACAGATCTTCGACAGTATTTTGAATGGTTGTTTCGTCTCCAATAGTATCCTCCTCACTGAATGTCTCTAATAATGCCCGCAGGTCATCGCCCAGAAGTACCGTATGAATACATGGGTAAATGACCAGTCTCGTCTCTTCGTTTAATTCTTCCAGAACATCAAGCGGTTCTATGATCTGGTATTTTTTTAAAAGTGCAATCGTTCTGCGCATTTCGGTCGGTGACGGCAGACCGCGTAGCACGCGGAACTCGCCGGCTTTACCGTTTAATGCGCCAACGGTTGTCACAATGTGGCTGCTCGAAGAAACCGTCTCCATCTGCTCATCGTAAATCAGTTTCAGAACAAGCAGATAAATCGTCGCAAGCCGCGATAATTTTTCACCCCAGAGCTGTTCGCCCTGAATGTAAATCACACCCATATGCGCATTTTCCCGCAAAGTAATTCCTGCCACTTTGAAGTAGGCACGGATAAATTCCAGATGTTTGCTCAACACACGATATTCTCTCACCGGAACCATGCGTCCCTGTCTTTTATCAAACTTCCGCTCCAGAACAAAGGTCTGTCGGTACAGAATCTGGATAACTTCTGTTATTTCTTCCTGCTCTTCCTGCGAAAGCTGTTCAAAATATTCGATCATAAGCGTCTCCTTACAAATTTGAGTGCCGGATATTTATAAGAACCATTTTCAATCTGATCCGGTTCTTCCTCCAGCACCATATATTTACTGTTCTTTCTTGTACTGTAATCGTAAGCAAGAATCAATTTCTCAAACGCCTCTTCATCCATCAGCGAAATCTTGGAAGCGTCCATTACTTCTCCGTCCATATAAGACTCAATAAATTCCTCAATCTGGCTTCCGCTGTAGCGCATCTGAATCCGGTTTAGCTTGAGTACATCATCTTTATCAAGATCTGGCAATGCCTGATCCGGCGCCATTTTACTGATAAAATCCGTTCTTGGTCTTCGTCTCTTATACAGCGATTTCTCCGAAAGAATTTCCAGAAGGGACAGATTCATCCGTTCCCCCGTCTGCCGGATCATTGCATCCTGTTCTGTCGGATCTTCCTTCGCTGCCATCTTGTTTAAAAGCTGTACAACCAGACCTTTCGTATCCGTTTCGCCACTTAACAGATAGTTAAGTCTCGTCACTGTCGCACGCACATATTTCGCATGCTCTTTATCCATGTTGGCGATCCGGTGCTCAATGTCGTCAAATCCACGCTCGATCTGATCCAGAAGATCCAACACATCATCTTTCGTGTCACCCATCTGCGCCGCCCGGGTACGGATCTCTTCTATCCATTCTTCATCTTCCCGCATGTCGCGCAGACATTTTTTAATATCCATCTTATAAATATAGAAGTTATCCGATGTTTTCAAAATGTGGTATTTCTTCTGTACGATTTCTTCCACATATCCATCCAGATGTTCCCGCAGCAGATCTTCATAATTATTCTGCTCCAGAAGTCTTGCAAAAAATTTATCCATATTATGAAGCATATCCTGCAATGCTTTATTCAGCCGCTTCGTGTTGACAAGCGCCGTCCGCAGCATTCCGAGGTTCGCCCTGCTGTCGTTCTTAAAAGAAAATAATGTCGCATACACATTCTGGATATAGATTTCCGTGTCCTGCATATCTTCTGAAGACAGCCGCTCAAATGCCTCAATAAAAACAGCCGAATAATCCGGAATGACAATGTTCGTAACCAGCGTTTGATAATCTTCAATCCGCTTCAGCCATCCGGTCTTCAAAAGCCAGTTCAGAATCCTCGACGATGGCGTCTCCAGCATGTCGAACTCTGTCTCATTTTCCTCCCACTGGAGCTTGAACCGCTTTCTCGCATTCATGTCCCCCAGCACTTGGATACACACTTCCCTCGTCAGGAAATAATTATTATATTGATATTCTTCATTGATGCACAACAGTGCTTCAATATAAATGTCCCGGTTCACCGAACGGAATAAACTCCAGAACGTATCCGGGATTTCATTTCTTAATTGCATCTGTTTTCTCCATTTTATAATCCAAATCCGTTATTGCCCACAAACCATCTGCAAACAACAACTAAAATCCATCATTTAGTATAAATGTTTCCGGCTTCCATTGCAATGTTCTATTTTTCCTGTCATAATGTATATAATACCAAGGGATAAAAGTGTGTCATCCGTCTGAACTTGTTCAGAGACGGATGACACACTTTGAGACCTGCCACGTACGTTATAAAATGGAGGAACAATCATGGCTGAAACAATCATGAAAGAAACAACCGAAGAGCAAAAGAATAACACCACTGAAAATGTGGTAACTCCTTTTGAGAAAAATACAGGAAATGAAAATGCTACAAAAGAAACTGAAGAGAAAACTTCTGCTGCTGAAAATTCAGATTCCGTTAAGACAGATTCCATGAAAAATGATTCTGTAAATGCAAACTCTGTAAATGCAAACTCTGCAAATGCAGGCACTACAAATGCAGACACTGCAAATGCAGACGCTGCAAATGCAGACACTGCAAATGCAGACACTATAAATGCAGACACTACCGGATCAGCTCATTATCGTACGATTGACGATCCTTCCGATAATTTTTCCAGAGATCAGTGGATTCTTTCCCACATCAAAGACGAGGATCTGATGGAATATCTCCGGTTAGAACAGCATCGCATGGAACTTTTACAACAGGCAAAAGAGAAACGCGAAAAACGCATTTTCACACTGGTTCAGCTTTTACTTTCACTTGCCGCTGTCATTGCAGTTACTTATCTTTTAAAAGACAATCCGACAATCCTTTTAAGCATCCTTTATATTGTCGGCATTATTGGCGCTTTCTGGATCATGAAGAATCCAAAAGATAAGAGCGATCGTAAAAATAAAGATACTAAGTAGCTATCTGTTTCATATTTATTTTGTATTTAACTTAAAATCAATTTTACTATATGATCCGGTCTGGAATTTCCAGGTCGGATTTTGTTATAGCTACGAGGAAAATGCACGCATTTATGCAGGTGCATTTGACGGTCGCTAATCAGAGCGAGATACGAAAAAGCGTATCTCGTCTCTGTCAATAATCACAACATCGCTCCCGCAAGTATCACACTTGCTGCAAGCCCGGCGAAAGTTGCAAGCAATGCACCAGTCAGTGTGTACCTCGTCTTTGTAACTTTTGCTGTCATATAATACACACTCATTGTATAGAAAATCGTTTCGGTACTTGCCATGCTGATGGACGCAATTAATCCGTTTCTCGAATCTGTCCCAAATTCCTTATAAATATCTAATAGCAAACCGGTTGCTGCCGAAGAAGAAAACATCTTTACAACTGTAAGCGGCACCAATTCGCCCGGAAAGCCAATCCATTTCGTAAACTTTCCGATTTCTTCCGACAGACAAGTCAGCAAGCCTGAAGCCCTCAAGATTCCGACTGCCACCATAAGCCCTACCATTGTCGGTATGATTTTCGCCACAGTCAGAAAACCGCTTTTCGCGCCTTTTACAAATACATCATAAACCGCAACCTGCCGCAGGATTCCATAGCATAAAATTCCAAGAATGATCATCGGAATCAGCAGATCCGACACGATAAGAAACCATTTCATTTCCAGATTCTCCATTTAGCATATATTTTTGTTCTTTCTAATCAAAATGTCAAAAAACAACAGCTATGATACTTGCATATCGTTCCTTTCTTATTCCCCCTAATCCTATACCAATATTTCTATACTATTACTGTATGGCTGTTTTTCTTTATAAATTCTTATTTTTTAATTCCGGAATATTTTTTTATTCTATGCACACTTTGTTACAAATATCTCCTTTATCTTAAGCATAACTTTTTCCTTTCTTTCATAAAATACTTTAAGTTTGTAATAAAAAATGCTTTCGAGGTATCCTATGTTAAATCTTCTCTGGGCAGGCATGATCATTGCAGGTGTTTTCTTCGCCGCATTCACCGGGCAGATTCCGGAAATAACAAAAGCGGCGCTGGATTCTTCTAAAGAAGCAGTGACGCTTTGCATCACAATTTCAGGAGTTATGGCTTTTTGGACCGGAATGATGGAAATCGCCCAGGAAGCAGGCATGATCCGGAAACTTTCTGCGAAACTTTTGCCCTTCCTACATTTTTTATTTCCAGAACTACCCTCTTCCCATAAAGCAATACCACATATTTCTACAAATATTATTGCCAACATATTAGGGCTTGGATGGGCTGCGACTCCTGCCGGATTAAATGCCATGCAGGCACTTTCAGATTTGGAAAAGGAACGGCGGTCTGGAAAAGCTCCCGGTCCGATGCTTCCTCCAGGCACTGCGAGCAAAGAAATGTGTAATTTTCTCATTCTGAACATTTCATCACTACAGCTGATTCCAGTAAATATTATTGCATACCGCAGTCAGTACGGAAGTGTCAATCCTGCTGCCATTACCGGTGCCGGAATTCTTGCGACCTGCGCCAGCACGCTGACCGCTATCTTATATTGTAAATACAAGAATCATCACCCCTATTAGAAAAGCTTCTTTTCATATTGATATGTTAAAAAGTAGCTATACAAATATTTATTTTTCTATATATGAAAAACACATAATAGTCACCAAATACTTTGATTTTCAAATTTTTTTGTTTCAGGGGTTGCTTTTTTTATTTTTTGAGATATAATATGGATATAAATGAACGTAGTATTTAAAACTACATGTCGAACTATCAATTTCAAGGAGGCGGTATTTATGTCAGATACAATACAAAAATATATCAAAGATCCAGGAAGCGCGATCACTCATTTTATCGGAATGTTAATGGCAATTTTTGCAGCTATTCCACTTCTGATCAAAGCAGCAAGAGAGCCTTCCCGCATTTATATTATTTCCATTGCGATTTATGCGGTCAGCCTGATTCTGCTCTATGCAGCCAGCACCACATACCATACATTTAACCGCACGCCGCGGATTAATAAAATTTTGAAAAAAATCGACCATATGATGATTAGTGTCCTAATCGCCGGAAGCTACACCCCGATCTGTCTGCTCGTGCTTGGCGGCAAAACCGGAATCATTTTGCTCTCTATTGTGTGGGGTATTGCGATCGCCGGAATCATCATCAAGGCTTTCTGGATCAACTGCCCGAAGTGGGTATCTTCCGTTCTGTATATCGGCATGGGCTGGACCTGCGTACTTGCATTTACACAGCTTCTTAACTCCATGTCACAGGCAGCTTTCGGATGGCTCCTTGCAGGTGGTATCATTTACACTGTCGGCGGCGTGATCTACGCACTGAAACTGCCGATTTTCAACCGCCGTCATAAGAATTTCGGAAGTCATGAGATCTTCCACTTATTCGTTATGGGTGGAAGCTTCTGTCACTTCATCGTTATGTACAACTTTGTTCTCCGTTAATTGAAATGTAGCGAGCAGAAGCTCTTTCTTCTTCCGCGACAGTTGTTTGATTTCATACTCCCGTCGCATAGCTTCAGATTTTGTCTGGAATGTCTCATAATAAACCAGCTCAACTGGGCGCCGGTACTTCGTGTACTTGGCGCCCTTTCCTTCGTTATGCATTTTCACACGCTTTTCCACATCATTCGTCCAGCCTGTGTATAACGTGCCATCCGCACATTTTAAAATATATGTATAATTCATTTTCCACACATCTTTCCACATCTTATCTACATCACAGTATAGCTTATCCACGATATCCCGTCCAGTTACGAAAAAGGGACAGGGACTTTCGAATAGGGGACAGGGACTTTCGAATAGGGGACGGGGATTTTCTAGAAAATCCCCGTCCCCTATTCGACTAAGAACTCAATCGGATTGACCGGCTGCCCATTTTTCCGCATTTCAAAATAAACATTGCTGCCTTCTGCGCTGTAGTATTTGGTCGGTTCACTAACATAACCGAGTGTCGTTTTTGCCGTAACCGACTGCCCGGTCTTCACCGGCACTTCCTTGAGTTGTCCATAAATCAGCTCATAGCCGTTACCAATATCAACGGTTACGGTTGTTCCGGTCTGTGCAGTTTTGTCAATCGATTTTACGACGCCTGTTGTTGCTGCTATGACTTGATCTCCGACTTCTGCGGAGAAAATAACTGCCGGATTGTATTTGTACTGATCCAATGTCTTAAAGTACACGGTTTTATCCATGCTGTAGTTCATCAGGATGCTGCCGTCTACCGGCCAGAGCAGTTCACTCTTCCCGTCAAATCCGGATATTGCCCGACTTCCGGTTGTTTGTGTTTCTCCGGCTGTTGTTCCATCTGAATCATTTTCATTATCAGATGTACTTTCTCCGGCTCCTGTATTTTCATCGTTATTATCCAGTTCTTCTGTATTCGGGACGTTGTCTAATGGTGTGTTTCCTTCGCCTTTTTCTTCTGCACTCTTTTCCGGTTCGTTCACAATCTTGTCCGTTCCGGCTTCTTTCTTCTCTTGTTCCATTTTTGCCTGCAACTGTTCTTTCTGCGCCTGTTTGTAGTCTTTAAATGTATATGTTCCTACTATTGCGATAGCTGCCACAAAACACAAAACGGCTGCAACGGCAGGCCCTCGTTTTCTTTTTTTCGGCCCTGGTCTCTTTTTTTGCTCTTGATTCATCTAATCACCACCTCTGACTTTATTTTTGCCAGCGCATGGTAACCTTATTCACATAGTTTATTCATTTTCTAAATTTTATATTATCACCTACTTTCCCACCTGATTTTTACGTCCTCCTTCCCCCTGTACGATCTCCGCAACCTCCCGGATTTTCGTCTTTTTATAAAAATAACCGAGTATCTCCTTATAAGTTTTCCCCTTTTTCGCCATTTCATTTGCCGTATACTGGCTCATTCCGTATCCATGTCCGACACCACATGTGATAATGCGCAGTTTTCCATCGTATTTTTGTAAAATAAAACTCGACGACGCCAGATGATATTTCTCCCGGAACGCTTCACCGCTTATTATCTCTTCCCCAACCCGCACTTTTTTCACATATCCGGCGCTATCGAGTGCAGTCACTTTTGCATCTAAATTTTCCTCCATTGTTGTCTGGATCTGCCATTCATTTTCCAGATCTTTCGGACAGGCCACTTTTTTGAGATAAGGATATTCTTCACCCAGCGACTCTTTTGCATCCCGTGTACTTCCGTTTGTCAGCCTGCAAAATGGTGCATACGCCGGTTTTCCTTTCCATGTCAGGATCTCGCCATCCGTCTCCTCCCACGCTTTTTTTAATTTATTATAGTAGGAATAATATTTATTACTTCCCCACAAATGTTTTTTCTGTGCATCGGTCAGATAACTCTGCTCAAGTACAGTATCACTTCCGTCCTGATTCATTTTCTCGCAAATAGATGTGCGCACAAGTACCGCCTGCGCTTTCCATGCTTCTTTTTTATACGAGCCGGGCATTTTTTTCGCCATGACACTAATTCCGTAATCTTCTAAGGGCATTTCTATAATTTTCTTACTACCTCTCAAATTACTATTATTTCCATTTCTCTCTTTTGATCCACTGTTCTTCACACTATCGTCATCCACATCTCTACCTCCCGAACCATCTCTATTTTTCAAGCCACTGCCATTCTCATCCCCATCTGCTATATCTGCACCATTTCCCGAGCCATCTCCCGACTCACTACTCTCCACCCGCACATATGTCTCATCCACTTCTACGCTTCCTCCCCGCCCGGAGCCATTTAAAAATACCGTCACAAAATACGGCACACAGATCAGTATCGCCAGATAACACACTGCTTTTTTCAAATATCTATGCATACAAAAAGCCCTCCCATACACTGTATGGAAGGACTTGTCTGCTTATTCACAAATTTATTTGCAAATTTTATTCGTAAATTTCTTCTGAAATTGTCTCTTTGTCCAGTTTCCAGATATCATCGACATATTCCTGAATCGTTCTGTCTGATGAGAACTTACCGCAGGATGCTGTATTTAACAGGACCATCTTAGCCCATCTGTCTTTATCTCTGTAAGCTGCCTCTACTTTCTCCTGTGCCTCGACATAAGAGCGGAAATCTTTCAGGATGAAATATACATCTGCCTGATTATTTCCCTGCGGCATTAACAGTGAGTTGTAAAGATCGCGGTACATCTCTGTATCACCCTGTGCATAAGTACCGTCTACCAGCTGGTCAACCACTCGTTTGAGTTCTGGATCGCTGTTGTAGATCTGGCGTGAATCGTATCCACCATTCTGCTCATAGTTAATAACTTCATCAGAACTCAGACCAAAGATAAATGCATTATCCGCTCCGACTTCTTCTACAATTTCCACATTTGCTCCATCCATCGTTCCCAGAGTTGCGGCACCATTTAACATAAATTTCATGTTACCGGTTCCGGATGCTTCCTTGGATGCTGTAGAAATCTGTTCGCTGACATCTGCTGCCGCGAAAATCCACTCAGCATTAGATACACGGTAATCTTCGATAAATACAACTTTCAACTTACCGTTAATACTGCGGTCATTATTTACAACATCTGCTACGGAATTGATCAGCTTAATGATCTGTTTTGCACGGATATAACCTGCGGAAGCCTTCGCTCCAAAGATAAATGTTCTTGGATAGAAGCTCTTCTCCGGATGCTCTTTAATCTGATTGTATAAGTACATGACATGTAAAATGTTAAGAAGCTGACGTTTGTACTCATGCAGACGTTTTACCTGCACATCGAAAATAGATGTCGGATCTACTTCGATACCGTTATGCTCCTTGATGTATTTTGCAAGACGTACTTTATTTTCATATTTGATAGACATAAATTCTTTCAGAGCTTCCTCGTCATCCAGCCATTTTTTCAGTCCGGACATCTTCGGCAGATCTGTGATCCAGTCTTTTGTTCCGAGTTTTTCTGTTACCCAGTCTGCAAGCAGCGGATTTCCGTGCATCAGGAAACGTCTCTGTGTGATACCGTTTGTCTTGTTGTTAAATTTCTCCGGCATCATCTCGTAGAAATCACGCAGCTCCTGTTTTTTCAGGATCTCTGTATGCAGGCGCGCAACACCGTTGACAGAATATCCGGCAACGATTGCCAGATGTGCCATCTTCACCTGTCCGTCTCTTAAAATCTGCATTTTTGCAACTTTTTCTTCATTTCCCGGATACATCTCACGTACCTGGATCACGAAACGACGGTCGATCTCCTGAATGATCTGGTAAACTCTAGGAAGCAGTCTTGAGAACAGGTCGATCGGCCATTTCTCCAGCGCTTCTGCCATGATCGTATGGTTTGTGTAAGCACAGGTCTTTGTTGTGATCTCCCATGCATCATTCCATTCCATATTTTCTTCATCCAAAAGGATTCGCATTAACTCCGCAACTGCTACAGTCGGATGTGTATCGTTCATCTGAATTGTAATCTTCTCCGGCAGTTCATGCAGATCTGTATGTTTTTTCTTAAATTTGGCAATTGCTGCCTGTAAGCTTGCAGATACGAAGAAATACTGCTGTTTCAGACGCAGTTCTTTTCCTGCGTAGTGATTATCGTTCGGATACAGCACTTCTACGATATTCTTCGCAAGGTTCTGCTGCTCAACCGCTTTGTGATAATCTCCACGGTCAAAGGAATCTAACTGAAAGTCTACGATTGGCTCTGCATCCCAGATTCGTAAAGTATTGACGATATGGTTGTTGTATCCGACAATCGGATAATCATACGGAACAGCCAATACAGATTCGTAATTCTCCTGTACAAAATGTGTCTTTCCATGCTCGTCATACTCTACACGGATGTTTCCGCCAAAACGTACTTCTTTGGCATACTCCGGACGTTTCAGTTCAAACGGGTTGCCGTCTTTTAACCAGTTATCCGGAGTCTCTACCTGATAGCCGTCCTCAATCTTCTGCTTGAACATACCATAGCGGTAGCGGATTCCACAGCCGTAAGCTTCATATCCCAGTGTTGCAAGTGAGTCTAAGAAACAAGCTGCCAGTCTTCCAAGACCGCCGTTACCAAGAGCCGGATCCGGCTCCTGGTCCTCGATTGCATTAAGATCGATGCCAAGCTCATCTAAAGCTTCCTTCACCTCTTTGTAAGCGGTCATATTGATCAGGTTATTACCAAGCGCACGTCCCATCAGAAATTCCATAGACATGTAATAAACCATCTTCGGATCATCTTTCTCATACTGTTCCTGAGTCGCGATCCAGTCATCGATAATCGCTTCTTTTACAGCATAAGAGACTGCCTGGAATAACTGCTGCGGGGTTGCTTCTTCAATTGTCTTACGAAACAGGGTTTTTACATTATTTTTAACTTCTTTTTTAAACGCCTGTTTTTCAAATCTTGGATTGATCATTTTCACATTCCTTTCTTTACGGAGGGGCACAGATTACTGTTTTTCCACGCCGAGTGTTACATTCTCTCCGTTGATCTTCCATTCTTTCACATATCCTGACGGTGTCTGTTTCACTGCGCTTATGCCCAGAGTCTCTCCGGCGATCTCATCTGCATGCTCCGCGAAAATCTTCTCAGCCTTCTCGGTTCCCTCGTATGTGATCGCAATTTGATCCATAACTTCAAATCCGGCTTCTTTACGCATCGTCTGTACTTTGCTGATGATCTCACGTACAAATCCTTCTGTCAGAAGTTCTTCTGTCAGGTTCGTATCCAGAACAACGGTAATTCCGTTATCATTTTCAGATACATAGCCTTCCATCTGTGCAGTGTCAATCAGAAGATCCTCGCGGAATAAAGTAATCTCCTGTCCATTGATATCCAGTTTTAAAGAATCGGTTGCATTCAGCTCATCCATTGCTGCGTTTCCGTCTAATGAGCCAAGTGCAGCTTTGATTCCACCTAACATTTTACCATATTTTGGACCTACCGTCTTTAGCTGAGGTTTGAAAGAATAGGAGGTGAAATCACGAACTTCTTGTGTAAATTCCATAGTTTTTACATTCAATTCGTCTTCGATGATCTCCTGATAGAACTCCGGAAGTTCAAAATCAGCTTTCACATACATTTTTCCAATCGGCTGACGGTTTTTGATATTTGCAGTATTTCTGCAGGCACGTCCCATAACAACCAGTTTCAGAAGTTTCTCCATGTTATCTTCCAGTTCTTTGTCAATGTGCTCCTCATTTACAGTCGGATAATCGCACAGGTGGATACTCTCCGGTGCGCTCTCATCCAGGCTTCTTACGAGGTTCTGGTAAATATCTTCTGTCATGAACGGAATCATCGGTGCAGCAACCTTGCTCACTTCAACAAGCGCTGTGTACAGAGTCATGTAAGCATTGATCTTATCCTGCTCCATTCCTTTTGCCCAGAAACGCTCACGGCTTCTTCTTACATACCAGTTACTCATATCATCTACAAATTCCTGAAGTGCTCTTGCTGCTTCCGGGATTCTGTAATTTGCAAGATGATCATCTACGTCTTTGATCAGTGTATTTAATTTGGATAATAACCATTTATCCATAACGGATAATTTATCATATTCCAGTACATATTTTGTTGCATCGAAATTATCAATATTTGCATACAGTACGAAAAACGCATAAGTATTCCACAGAGTTCCCATGAATTTTCTCTGTCCTTCTACAACAGCTTTTCCATGGAAACGGTTCGGCAGCCACGGTGCACTGTTTACATAGAAATACCAGCGGATCGCATCTGCTCCGTATTTCTCCAGTGCATCAAACGGATCAACTGCATTTCCCTTGGATTTACTCATCTTCTGTCCATTCTCATCCTGTACATGTCCCAGAACGATAACGTTCTTATACGGAGCTTTGTTGAAAATCAATGTAGAAATAGCCAGTAAGGAATAGAACCATCCACGTGTCTGGTCTACCGCCTCGGAAATAAAGTCTGCCGGGAAATGCTTCTCGAACAGATCCTGATTCTCAAATGGATAGTGGTACTGTGCAAACGGCATAGATCCACTGTCAAACCAGCAGTCGATAACTTCCGGTACGCGGTGCATTGGCTTGCCGCACTTCGGACACTTGATCGTTACATTGTCGATATATGGACGGTGTAATTCGATCTCATCCGGACAGTTGTCGGACATAGATTTCAGTTCTTCAATACTTCCGATTGAATGCTGGCATCCGCACTCGCACTCCCAGATATTTAACGGAGTTCCCCAGTAGCGGTTACGGCTGATACCCCAGTCCTGGACATTTTCCAGCCAGTCGCCGAAACGTCCTTTTCCGATGCTTTCCGGGATCCAGTTGATCGTGTTGTTGTTGGCAATCAGATCGTCTTTAACTTCTGTCATCTTGATAAACCATGATTCACGAGCGTAGTAAATCAGTGGTGTATCACATCTCCAACAGTGTGGATAGCTGTGTTCAAACTTCGGCGCGTCGAAGAGAAGTTTTCTCTCATCCAAATCTTTTAATACTTCCGGATCTGCTTTCTTTACGAAAATACCGGCAAATGGTGTCGTCTCTCCCATATCACCTTTTTCATCTACTAACTGTACGAACGGCATGTCATATTTACGTCCGACTTTGGCATCGTCTTCACCAAATGCAGGTGCGATATGAACAACACCGGTACCATCTGTCAGTGTTACATAAGTATCGCATGTAACGAAGAATGCTTTTTTATTCTGTTTCGCTGCGCAATCATATGCACACTGATACAGCGGCTCGTATTCTTTGTATTCCAGATCCTGTCCTTTGTATGTTTCCAGGATTTCATAATCCGGACCTTCGTTTCCTGATTTCTCAGCAAGTCCACCAAGAACAGTATCCAGAAGCGCCTGTGCCATGTAATAAACATATCCGTCAGCAGCCTTTACTTTTGCGTAGTCTTCTTCCGGATTTACACAAAGACCGATGTTGGACGGCAGTGTCCAAGGTGTAGTTGTCCATGCGAGGAAATATGCATCTTCTCCGACAACTTTGAACCGTACAATTGCAGAACGTTCTTTTACATCTTTATATCCCTGTGCTACTTCCTGTGCAGAAAGCGGAGTTCCACAACGAGGGCAATAAGGAACAATCTTGAATCCTTTGTACAGAAGACCTTTGTCCCAGATCTTCTTCAGTGCCCACCACTCAGACTCGATAAAGTCATTGTGATAAGTAACATACGGATCATCCATGTCAGCCCAGAAACCTACAGTATTAGAGAAATCTTCCCACATACCTTTGTATTTCCATACGCTTTCTTTACATTTCTTAATAAATGGCTCTACACCATATTTCTCGATCTGTTCTTTTCCGTCCAGTCCAAGAGCTTTCTCAACTTCCAGCTCAACCGGCAGACCATGTGTATCCCATCCGGCCTTTCTCGGTACTTCATATCCCTTCATTGTACGATAACGCGGGATCATATCTTTAATAACACGAGTCAGCACGTGACCGATATGCGGTTTACCATTTGCTGTCGGCGGTCCGTCGTAAAACATATACTGCGGACAGCCTTCACGGTCTTCCATACTCTTCTCAAAAATGTGATTCTCTTCCCAGAACTTCTCTGTAGCCTTCTCGCGGTCTACAAAATTCATGTCTGTCGAAACTTTCTTATACATGATTCTCCTCCTTCTCTGATGGGGGACGGGGCATTTCTAGAAAATCCCCGTCCCCTTTTAATATCTTTTGATAGTTTTCCACATTTTCCACATCTTTTTTCCACATCGTGGGGGAAAATTGGGATGAATATTAATATTTTTTGCATGTATAGGATAAATAAAATAGAATGTGCCTTGGCACATTCCCGCGCTGAGCGCGGTTGTTTACAACAATCTACCTCTTCGCGCGAGTGCGCATCCTGCCGGAGGCTTTTTTTATATAATAGGAAATGCAATTTCTATTATATAAAAAAAGCTTCCATCCTGTATAGGACGAAAGCTGTGCCTGCGTTTATAAACCACCTAAACATACTATCATATGCTTTTCCTGTAACGGGGAAATGCCGTCAGCATCTACTAAGCTTGCGCTTTTGGATGTCTGCAACTCGGAAGTGATCTTCGGATATCGTTACTTGTACCGGACTTCCACCATCTCCGGCTCGCTGTGACGTTCTGCTATATCGTACTGTCTCCGTCAACGTTTTATATCTTTTCATATGCGTACTTATTATACGAGTTTTCGCTTTGTTTCGTCAAGGTTTTATTTGCCATTTTTATTTTTTTCTTTTATACTAAAATAAAAAATTACAATATTCGGAGGATTTTATGCATATAGGTAAGAAAGCGCAGAAAAGAGAAAAATCAGCTATGTCGGTTTCTTTATACGGGAATCTGGTTTTTGTTGTTATCGAGCTTCTCATGGCTATTTTTACAGGTTCACAGGCGGTGCTTCTGGATGCAGTTTATGATGGAGTAGAATTTTGCATGCTGCTGCCATCGCTTTTCCTTATTCCATTGCTATACCGCCCATCCAATGAACAGCATCCGTTTGGATACACCCAGATTGAATCCATCTTCGTTGTTGTCAAAGGAATCACCATGGTCTCTGTAACATTCGGGCTGATCTTCAACAATATTCATCTGATGCTCCACGGTGGGCACATCGTATCCTTCCATACGATTGCGTCATTTGAATTTTTCGCATGTTTCCTTGGCATCGTAGTCACTATTTATCTGAGTATAAAAAATAAAACGATGGCATCTCCTATGATCAATATGGAAATGCAGGGATGGAAAATTGACAGCTTTCTGTCTCTCGGCATGGCAGTTGCCTTTTTACTACCGATACTGCTGCCATTTGCATGGTTTAAACCAGTTATTCCTTACCTGGATCAGATTATCACGATTACGTTGTCTGTCATCATGCTTCCGACACCGATCCGCACTGTTATCACAGCATTCCGTGATCTTATGCTGATCCCACCGGAAGAAGACACCATTGAAGAAATCAAAAACCTTGTGGAACCGATCATCCGCACTTATGGTTACCAGAAATTATATTATGATATTCTGCGTACAGGACGTAAGCTGTGGATCAGTGTCTATATCACATTTGAAAAGGACCTCGTATCACTCGCCAAATTCAAAGCCATCCAATCAGAGTGTATTGCAGCTCTCGCTGAAGAATATCCTGATTTTTATTTTGAGCTTCTGCCGGATATTGCTTTCACCGGAGCCGAGAAAGCTGCACTGGAGCAGAAAATTCTTAAAGAACAGATGCAAGAAATGCAGGAAGGAACAGGGGAAGTGTAAGAACCATACACTTCCCTGGTGGATTTCAAACAAAAAAGCCTTTAAATACTAATTCTATCAGTACTTAAAGGCTTTCTATTATTCATACTTAAATGCCGTGCAAATTAGTCCTGTACGTATGGCATAAGAGCAACGTGACGTGCTCTCTTGATAGCTACTGTAAGAGCTCTCTGATGTTTAGCACAGTTTCCTGTGATTCTTCTCGGAAGGATTTTTCCTCTCTCAGAGATGTACTTTCTTAATTTTGCTACATCCTTGTAATCGATCTCGTTATTCTCTTTACCACAGAATACGCAAACTTTTTTTCTTCTGCGGCCGCCTCTTCTCTTCATTGGAGAATCTGGTCTTTCGCTTCTATTATTGTAAGCCATGTTGGTTTTCCTCCTGTTTTATTCAGTTCTAAGAGCTAAGCTCTAGTTAAATGGCAATTCCTCGTCAATGCCATCCGGAATGTTCATAAAGCCCTCTGCAGCGGTTCCCGGGTTCGGCATAGATGCCTCCGGTGCACTTGTGCGCGGATGGGAAGCAGCATAACTGTCGCTGGAAGCCTTGCTCTCAGCAAACTCCTGATCTTCCACAACAACCTCTGTAGTGTAAACCTTCTGTCCATCACGGTTGGTATAGCTTCCGGTCTGAATACGACCTGTAACGGCAATCTTCAGTCCCTGACGGAAATACTTCTCAGCAAACTCTGCCGTACGTCCAAAAGAAACACACTGAATGAAATCAGCACTTGCTTCTCCATCGCGACGGAATCTTCTGTCTACCGCTAATGTGTATCTGGCAATTGCCAGTGCATTCTCTCCTGCGGAATATCTCACCTCAGGATCTCTTGTTAAGCGTCCCATT
>OLPB01000587.1_pt1 | contig 20832 bp, 15 predicted proteins | sample 1672001 | NCBI WGS metagenome assembly OLPB01 (sample SAMEA3136635, study PRJEB25190) | human gut metagenome | biome: human gut; feature: human-associated habitat; material: faeces | place: Austria | collected 2013 | reverse complement strand
CGTGTTCAGATCCACGCCCACTTTATTTACACAGTCCTCTACCACTCCGCCAAGAGCTTCTCCCAGCTTCTTCTGGTTCATATCATGCTGATACTGTCCCACGCCAATGGATTTCGGATCGATCTTCACAAGCTCTGCAAGAGGATCCTGAAGCCTTCTTGCAATAGAAGCCGCGCTTCTCTGCCCTACATCAAAATTAGGAAATTCCTCTGTGGCAAGCTTACTTGCAGAATATACAGAAGCTCCTGCCTCGTTGGTGATCACATAGGAAACCTGCTCCGGGATCTCCTTCAGAAGCTCCACAATGATCTGTTCTGACTCTCTGGATGCTGTTCCGTTGCCCAGAGAGATAAGAGAAATATTATATTTTCTGATCAGCTTTGTCAGTGTGTCCTTTGCTGCACGGATCTTGGCCTCAGAAGTAGGAGCTGTAGGATAGATCACTGTTGTATCCAGGACCTTTCCCGTAGCGTCCACTACTGCCAGCTTACATCCGGTACGGAAGGCAGGATCCCATCCCAGAACCACCTTGCCCATGATCGGCGGCTGCATAAGAAGCTGCTCCAGATTTTTTCCAAATACATGAATGGCTCCGTCTTCTGCTTTTTCTGTAAGCTCACTTCTGATCTCACGTTCAATGGCCGGAGCGATCAGACGCTTGTAGCTGTCCTCCACAACCTCTTTCAGAACAGGAGTCGTCTTGGGATTGTCCTTTTTGATCACCTGACGGGTAAGCCATCCCAGGATCTCTTCCTCAGGCGCATTGATCTTTACGGTAAGGATCTTTTCTTTTTCTCCACGGTTCAGCGCAAGAACTCTGTGGCCTGCAAGCTTTTTCACCGGCTCCTCAAACTCATAATACATCTCGTATACAGAGCTTTCCTCAGGCTTTCTGGCAGAGGAAACAACGGTTCCCTTCTGTGCGGTCAGCTTACGGATATAAATTCTGTAATCTGCCTCATCAGAAATATGCTCTGCCAGAATATCTTTTGCTCCGTCAAGGGCAGCCTTTACATCTGCAACGCCTTTTTCTTCGGATACAAAAGCTTCAGCCTCTTTTTCAGGCGCTTTATCTGTCATCTGAAGCATCAGGATATTTGCCAGCGGCTCCAGTCCTTTTTCTCTTGCAATAATAGCCCGGGTACGCCGTTTCGGCCTGTACGGACGGTACAGGTCTTCTACAACCACAAGTGTCCGGGCTTCAAGAATCTGTTTTTTCAGCTCCGGCGTCAGTTTTCCCTGCTCCTCAATACTTCCGATCACCTGATTTTTCTTATCTTCCAGGTTTCTCAGATACAGAAGTCTCTCATGGAGAGAACGAAGCTGCTCGTCATTTAAGGAACCTGTTGCTTCCTTACGGTAACGGGAAATAAACGGAATGGTGCAGCCCTCATCGATCAGCTTCACCGCAGCTTCCACCTGCCACTTTTCTACACTCAGCTCCTTTGTAATTATCTGAATAATATCCATATTTTCCTCCAGTTGTTTTGTTCGCATCTATTTCTCACGAAAATATTTTTATCAGAATCTACGCCTCTGAATTATAATCATCTCCTGTGCGCTGTTCCTGTAACTCTTTATCTGCAGCAGTATCTTCCAGTTCTTTCGGAATCCAGTCTGCCACCTCATGCATATGTTTTTTATGAGTTTCTTTCAGCTCTCCGGTCACATCCATATAGAATATAGTATTTGTGGCGTATATATATGGCATTACCCACAATAAGCCCACATACAGAAACAGTATGGAAAGAAACATCAGAGGAATAAAGCTGATCTGCAGCACAAGATACTGCATCATATGTCCCTTCATCAGAGACGCGCTTTTTTTCAGAGCCTCTCTCCCCTTCATCTGCGGATTATCTGCAAGGATATAAAATGCCATGGCAAAGGGAAGTTTAATCACAACTCCCAGAACTGTTGCTGCCAGCGCACTGTACATAATCGGCTGACTCCATTCCAGCACCGCTTCCATTGTCTCTGCTGCCGGAGCAGTCATGTTTACCATATAATAAAAGGGAATCATAAGAACCGTATCGATCAGCGCCATGATCAGGGCAGCCGACAATACTCCGTCTGATCCTTTTTTAAACATATAGATCAGATTTCCGAATCTGTACTCCCGTCCACGGGCCATGTTCAGAAGCATAAAATTATATCCTGTACTGATCACCATGGAAAGCAGAGAAACAATAAACAGAAAAGCTTCTCCCAGAAGCCATGCCAGAAAGGAATCTCCGGGAAAAAGTTTAATTGCAGCCATTGTTCCTATTGTATTTAATGCCGGTGCCGCCATCATTGCCAGAATGGCAATTCCCCATTTTCCACTTAAAAACTGCTTTGCACAGGCTTTCCAGTAACGTCTGTTTCCAATCATTTTCAACCCTCTCTTTCTTCTGCTATTTAGATACTTTAGCACGAATTAATAAAAGTGTCGATATTTTTTTACGATTTGCGAAAGTTTTGTCCCGGTCCCATGAAAGCTGCAGTTCTTCTTCACCACAGGAAAACCGCTTATCCGATCAAATCAGATAAGCGGCCAGATATACTATTCTTCGTCCATTTCGTGATGAACCGTAATACTTGCAACCTTTGTGGTACTTTCCTCCTCGTTAAACCAGAACTGTACCGAATGTTCCAGTTTCGAATCCTTATCAGGATAAATGGTAAGATAGTTGTCTTCGTCTTCGTAAAGGTATCCTCTCTCTCCGGCCTTTGCAATCAGTTCACTCTTATCAGCGCCGAGAGTAATATTCTCTGAAAGCTTCAGCGCAAGAACCTCCGGGTCATAGGAGCCAAAATCAAGTTCTGTCACAAAGCAGTTTTCAACAGAGGTTGCATTTTCTGTCAGATTATAAACGGAAAAACTTACGGTCTGGTTATCTTTCATCATATCAATAAATTCCAGGCCGCCTCCCTCTACAAAGGCATCCTCTGCCACATCCTTCATTTCCCAGCCGTTATCCAGAAAGGCGGAAACAGGAGCCGGAAGCCGATAAAGATTTCCCATGAACTCTACTTCCGGATCCATAAAATCACTTCCCAGAGCTGCCGGAGTCTGATAATTTGTCACAATCTCCGGTACTTCTGTACTGACACTGCCTTTATCGAAACCTTCCGGTTCTTTAAAGTTCCTGATATCAGCCTGAAGAAGTGTATTGGTTTCTTTATAAACATAAAGCTCCACACGTTCATAGGTATCCTTCTGGTAAGTCATTTTTGTATAGAGATCTGAATCATAGGTATCGCTTGGTTCTCCATATGCTGCTTTAATATCGTCCACATTGGAAACTCCCATGGAAATACCGCACGGAAACTTCACCGGATTGGCAGTCAGATCAATGTCACCCCAGCTCATGTCAAACTTGATGCCGGCTACCAGGCAGTCGGAAACAGCCGCCTCATTAATGCCGAAATTCATCATATCTGCATAAACGCTTGCTTCACCGTTGTTAAATGTCACCATTGTATATGATCCTGGGGGAACCATGGTATCCGGACTGTCATTTTTAATGAGCGTCCATCCAAGAACTGTAAAATCTTCATATTTCACAGGAAGCTGTATGAGATTACCTGCATATTCTGCCTGAAAACTGTAAACATCTGTACCAAGCGCTGTCTGAACCGCTGCTGTTTCCTCTGACGGAGCAGCCTCCCCGCCTGATGTTTCTTCCGCAGCCGCTTCTGTTGTCTGTTCTGCCGCCCAAGCCATTGAGGGAACACCGGCAGTCATGCATCCGGCAAGCAGAAATGCTAGATACTTTTTCCTCATAGATTGATCCTCCATTGGTCATTTTCCCCATTATATCTGAATCCAGAAGTTTTTTCCAGTATTTTTTCACAATTTTATCTGTGTTTGATGTATGTTTTTGTCCTTTATGTCAAAATATACTGTAACAGGATCGGAAGATTTTTCTTCTATGCAGATCAGACAGTTCCTGCTCTTTCAGTCTGCCAGATTAAAGGCATCGTGTACTGCATTCATTGCCCGGATGCCGTCTTTTTCATTAATGAGAACGGTCACACGAATCTCTGAAGTGGAGATCATGTTAATATTTACCCCTTCATTATACAGGCTTTCAAACATTTTTGCCGCCACGCCCGGATTGCTCATCATACCGGCTCCTACGATGGAAAGCTTTGCAACATTTCTCTCTGAATGGATTTCTTTATATCCCAGTCTTGCCTGGTGTTCTTCCAGAGTTGCCACAGCCTCATCCAGATCCTTTCCGTCCACTGTAAAGGAAATGTCCTTTGTTCCTGCACGTCCGATGGACTGCAGAATCACATCAACGTTAATATTTTTCTTTGCAAGAACATCAAAAAGCTTAAACGCCACGCCCGGCACATCTTTCAGACCAATTACTGCAATTCTCACTGCCTCTGTATCAAGGGCAACTCCACTGATCAGCATTCTCTCCACTGTTACTTCCTCCTTTACAACAGTTCCTTCACTTGTATTCAGACTTGAACGTACCACAAGAGGTACACCGTATTTTTTAGCCATTTCCACAGAACGGTTGTGAAGCACTCCCGCTCCCAGTGTTGCCAGATCAAGCATTTCATCATAGGTGATTTCTTTCAGCTTTCTTGCTGACGGCACTTTACGGGGATCAGCTGTATAAACTCCGTCCACGTCTGTATATATCTCACAGGCATCTGCATGCAGAGCTGCCGCAAGGGCAACTGCCGTGGTATCAGAGCCTCCTCTTCCCAGAGTTGTATAATCATCATATTTATCAATCCCCTGGAATCCGGTTACCACAACGATCTTACGGCTGTCCAGCTCTCTTCTGATACGCTCTGTATCAATTCGTTTCAGTCTGGCATTGCCATATACGCTTGTGGTATGCATAGCTACCTGAAAAGCATTCAGGGATACCGCCGGAACGCCCAGGCTGTCCATTGCCATGCTCATAAGAGCTACAGACATCTGTTCTCCGATAGTAAAAAGCATATCCATTTCTCTCTTTGGCGGCTTTTCACTGATATCCTGCGCCATGGTGATCAGCTCATCTGTGTACTTTCCCATTGCAGAAAGCACCACTACTACATCATTTCCATTTTTATAATCCTCGATACACCTGCGGGCAACATTAAAAATACGTTCTTTATTTGCCACCGAGGTGCCTCCGAATTTTTTTACAATTAACATAATTTTCCTCCGAAAAGATATTTCATCATATCCCAGCCGTGTTCTACTTTGATTCCGCTTTCCAGTGCTTCCTTTTCATTATAATGCCAGTTGTGGCTCCGGGGAGCTGTGCTGTCATAAAGAAGATACGGTACCGGCTCTGCCACATGTGTCCGCACCTTCACAGGCGTAGGATGATCCGGAAGGATCAGCATCCGGTAATCCTCTCCCGATGCGTCCAGTCCCTCTTTCACCAGGCGTATCAGCCTCTGATCAAGATATTCTATGGATTGGATCTTGCGTTCAACGCTTCCCTGATGCCCCATTTCATCCGGCGCTTCCACATGAATATACGCAAAATCGTAACCTTCCTCTGTCAGAGCCTTTACCGCAGCCCGGGCTTTCCCTTCATAGTTGGTATGAAGCCCGCCGTTTGCTCCTTCCACGATCCTGCAGTCCATTTCTGCTCCCGCTGCAATTCCCTTCAGAAGATCCACAGCAGAGATCATCACTCCCTTTTTGTGATAGATCTTCTCAAAGGATGTAAGGATGGGCTTTGTGCCTGCGCCCCAGAACCAGAAGCTGTTTGCCGGGTTCAGTCCCTGCTCTTTCCGTTTCCGGTTCAGCGGATGAGCCTTCAGGATCTCATAGCTTTTTTTCTGCATGGACAAAAGCATTTCATCCTCCGGCAGATAATTTCCGACCCTCTGTGTCAGCACATCATGAGGCGGTGTAAGCTCCAGATTTTTTCCATTTTCCCACACAAGACAGTGACGATAGCTGGTTCCCACATAAAAACTGCAGTTTTCATTTTTTAGCTCCTGGCACACATCTCTGAGAAGAATTGCCGCGTCCTCTGTACTGATCTCTCCGGAGCTGTGATCCAGAATTCTCTGTTCCTCATAAGGAACATCCTCCTCTGTCAAAGTCACAAGATTGCAGCGATAAACCACATCGCTTTCCTTCATATCCACTCCGATGCTCAGAGCCTCCAGAGGAGATCTCCCTGTGTAATATTTCCTGGGATCATAGCCCATCACCGAGAGATTTGCCGTATCACTTCCCGGCGCCATTCCTTCAGGTATGGTGGAAACAGTTCCGATTTCGGACATTCCCGCCAGTTCATCCATACATGGGGTAACGGCGCAGGAAAGGGGTGTTCCGCCATTCAGACTTTCCATTGGCCAGTCTGCCATTCCGTCTCCCAAAACCACAACATATTTCATAATTACCTCCTCGCTGCCTGTTATTTCCAGACATTCAGGTACACTTCTGAGTACTGTCTCCCGGCTGCCCGTTGTCTCAGGTGCACTTCAGCTCAGTCTTTTACACGAATCATGGAAACCACTTTTCCATTCAGACGGGCTGCTTTTTCTTTATATTCAGCCTGCTTCATCACAGAAGTCACAAATGCAAACTCTCCCGGAAGCTTTTTCAGATTAACGATCTCGACCTTTCCGAATACTTCCTCCACCTGCTCTACAGTAGCTCCTTTTACCCGTACAAAAAATCTTCCCGCAACCTGATCCAGCTCCATCAGATGAAGCGGTCTGCTGGTCCAGTTTGTCATAATATTTCTGTGAAGATGTTTTGCCTCGTCCACAACGTCAGCCACAACAGCGCTTGCTGTTGGCAGCTTGCCTGCGCCGCTTCCATAAAACATGGCGTCGCCAAGAACATTTCCATGTACAAACACACTGTTGAATACTCCGTTGACGCTGTACAGCGGACTGTTTTTGCCCAGAAGGAACGGAGCTACCATCGCATAAAAAGAATCATTTCCTACCTTACGGCTGGTTGCCAGAAGCTTGACTGTCATTCCCAGCTCTGCCGCATACTCCATATCTTCCGGTGTAACCTTTGTAATGCCCTCCGTATAAATTTCTTCATAATTAAGGAATTTTCCATAGGCAAGTGAAGAAAGAATGGCAATTTTACGGCATGCATCATAGCCTTCCACATCCGCTGTGGGATCCGCCTCTGCATATCCCTTTTCCTGAGCCTCTTTGAGAACCGCATCAAACTCAGAGCCTTCTGTGCTCATTTTATAAAGCATATAGTTTGTTGTTCCATTGAGGATTCCGGTGATCTCATCGATCTCATCTGCTGTAAGAGAGGAATTCAGAGCACGTATAATGGGAATACCGCCTCCGCAGCTTGCCTCAAACAGGAAATTAATATCTTTTTGACGGGCAATTTCCATAAGCTCCGGACCATGTTTTGCAACAAGAGCCTTGTTAGAGGTACATACACTCTTCCCGGCCTCCAGCGCACGCTTCACAAAGGTATATGCAGGTTCAATGCCTCCCATAACCTCAACAACGATATCTACCTCCGGATCATTGGCAATGATCTCATAATCATGAACCAGAATCTCCTGAACAGGATCTCCCGGGAAGTCTCTGAGGTCCAGTACATATTTGATATTGATCTCTGCGCCGGCCCTTTTATTAATGCTCTTATGGTTTGTGTTGATAACCTCAACGACACCGCTGCCTACTGTGCCGTATCCTAATACTGCTATATTTACCATATCTTCCTCCCATATAAGTTTCTTCCGGCTGTTTTCTGCTTTTACGCTGCTTCGCAACAGCCTTTTCTGTTCGATGGTCCGGCTATTCTCCTCCCTGAAGCTTCAGATAATGAATACCTTCAGTTCTCTCAATATCCTCCACCATAGCCTCTGCATCTCCCCTTCCCGGTAGGATATCCACACTTAAAGTCAGCGTGGCCACTCCGTTAATGGGAATACTCTGGTGAATGGTAAGAATATTTCCGTGAAACTTTGCTATAGTCTGAAGAACTGCGGACAAAAGTCCGGGCTCGTCGTCCATCTGTATAATAAAGGTAATTGTTTTTCCCCTTGCCTGTTCATGAAAAGGAAAAATATCATCCTTATATTTATAAAAAGAACTGCGGCTGATCCCTGTCTGCTCTGCCGCCTCCTGAACCGTACTGACCTTTTCCGAATCAAGGAGGCGCTTTGCCTGTACTACCTTCAAAAGTACTTCAGGAACCGCCCTTTCTTTTACTACATAATATTTATTTTTTTCTGTTGTTTTTTCCATGTCCTTTCTCCTGTATGTGATAAAAAGATATCCCCCGAAGGGATGTCCGTTTCAAAAAGACACCTGTTTTCCTACGAGGGATATGTTATCACACCTGAGTACAGTCTGCAAGTATTTTTTGCAGGGCACTCATAAAGAGAGGAGCATAAGCTACTGTGAACGTTACTATATTACTCCGCTTTCTTTGACAGAGCGATCCATTTCAGATATGCATTGATAAACAGATCAATGCCTCCGTCCATCACTGCATCCACATTTCCGGTTTCTTCGTTTGTACGGTGATCCTTCACCATAGTATATGGCTGCATAACATAGGAACGGATCTGATTACCCCAGCCAATCTCCGTTACCTCTCCCCGGATACCGGAAAGCTTTTCCTCCGCCTCCTGCTGCTTCAGAAGATAGAGTTTTGCTTTCAGCATCTGCATCGCTTTATCCTTGTTCATATGCTGAGAACGCTCGTTCTGACACTGTACCACGATTCCTGTAGGAAAATGTGTGATACGGATGGCAGAAGAGGTCTTATTGATATGCTGTCCGCCGGCGCCGCTGCTTCGGTAGGTATCAATACGGATATCTTCATCATTGATCTCCACATCCAGGTCTTTTTTGATATCCGGCATAACGTCACAGGATACAAAAGAAGTCTGACGCTTACCTGCTGCATTAAACGGAGAGATCCGCACAAGACGGTGTACGCCTTTCTCGGATTTCAGATAGCCATAGGCATTCTCTCCGTTTACCTGGAAAGTAACAGATTTTACACCTGCCTCATCGCCGTCAAGATAATCAAGCACCTCCATAGTAAAACCTTTGCGGTCCACCCAGCGGCTGTACATACGGTACAGCATTCCGCACCAGTCGCAGGCCTCCGTTCCTCCTGCTCCGGCATTCAGCTTGATAATGGCGTTTTCACTGTCATACTCTCCTGAGAGAAGTGTTTTTACTCTGATGTTATCAAAATCAGTACGGAACTCATCCAGCATCTCCTGAATTTCAGGGATCAGATCCGGATCGTTTTCTTCGTACCCCATCTCGATCATAGTTTCCATATCATCCATCTGCGTCACCAGATTATGATAGGTTTCCATGTCGTCCTTCATGCTTTTTAATTCTTTCATTTTTTTCTGAGATGTTTCTGCATCATCCCAGAAATCCGGCGCTTCCATCTCGCGCTCTAATTCTTCAACCCGCTTTTCTTTATTAGCCAGGTCAAAGTGAATCCCTCACTTCCACTAATGGTTCTGTGTATGTTGCAAGAATGCTCTTGAACTGGTCTAATTCAACCATAGCTTCACCTTCTTTCTAATATTTCTGTGTAACTGTCCAGTGTTTTCTGAATCGTTACATTTCTTCAACAATGCCGCCGGCCTGGAACGTGTTTGAAAAATCATTCCCGCGATCCGCACGGCACACAGACTTTCAAACTATACAATAGCATATTCCGTGGGAAATTACAATAAAAAGCGGTGTGGAAAGGAACAGCCACCCGTTACCGTTTCCTCTGTGAATAACAGTCATTCTCTCTGTTGCGATTTTTTCTCAAAAATGGATTTTAGAATAGGTTGAAAAATCTCTGTATTTCTTATATCATAAACTAATGGTTCGTTTGTGGAACATGGTTCTATGATATGATGATTTTGGTTAAAGCTATTAATGAAGAGGTATCATTTTTGAAGAAGAAAGAAGCGGTATTTATTGGTGCACTATTGGTTATTTCAGTGGTGCTTTGTATTTTTGTTTATGCGGTTCCACATGGAACTCATGGGTCGATCCAGATTACGGTGGATGGGGAACTTTATGGGACTTATTCACTGGCGGAGGATCAGGTGATCCAGATTGGGGATACCAATGTGTGTGAAATTAAGGACGGCGAGGTAAAGATGACAGAGGCGGACTGCCCGGATCATCTTTGCATGAAGCAGCCGGCAGTGGGCAGTGCAGGCGGATATATTGTGTGCCTGCCAAACAGAGTAGTCATTCAGGGAGAGGGCGATTCAGATTCACAGGATTCCGAAAGTGGATTTGACGCAGTGGTGTAAGTGATGAATCAGAAAAAGACAGCGTATCTTGGGCTGTTTGCAGCCATTGCCATTATTTTCGGGTATGTGGAATCGTTGATTCCGTTTTTTGCGGGAATTCCAGGAATGAAACTAGGGCTTGCAAATCTGGCGGTGCTTTTTGTGCTGGAGAGGTATACGTGGAAAGAAGCGGCGCTGGTTTCCATTGTGAGAATTTTTATTATCGGTTTTATGTTTGGAAGCGGCTCCAGTATTATGTATAGCCTGGCGGGGGCGACCCTTAGTTTGATTGTGATGGTTTTTGTGAAAAATAAGATTGGATTCGGGCAGCTGGGTGTAAGTGTGGCTGGTGGCGTTTCCCATAACATCGGTCAGCTGCTGGTGGCGATTCCGGCAACGCATACGGTGGGACTGTTGTATTATTATGCTCCGGCGCTGATGGTGTCGGGAGTGATTACAGGACTGCTGATTGGAGTGCTGACGAAGGAAGTGCTTAAGAGGATTCCGTAATATGTTACCACCGTACGCATCTGGGCTGAATATATTCCACGCGGGGAGGCGCAACATTCCGCGGAGCTAACTGCTAACTGCGACTAAACATCTCAGGAGAACCTTCGATGTTAAGTCTTCGTAAGCAGTGGATCTCCGCTCCATTAAAGGCGCGCCTTGAATGCCCCGCTTAGGAATATATTCAGCCCAAATGCTGTTGATTGAAAAAGAGCTCCTGACGATAGTTTTGAACTATCGTCGGGAGCTCTTCTTGCTATTCCATAAGTTATCATTTTCTATGAATTTATCATGGACAACTTATAATTCGTTTACTACATATCCGTCTTTCATTAATTCGAATTTATCCATCAATCCACTTGTCACATACACATTTTTGTCTTCATCAACGAATACGGCTTCTGCATCATATTTCTCTAAAAGAGGTTTCGCGGCGTCCAGACCCAGAACGAAGCAGGCAGTGGAGAGGCCGTCGGCCAGGTAACCCTGGTCGCAGACGATGGTGACGGAGGTGAGACCGTTCTGTACAGGATAGCCGGTCTTTGGATCCAGAATGTGGTGGTAGCGGATTCCATCTTCTATGAAGTATTTTTCGTAGTCACCAGAGGTGGAAAGGAACTGGTTGGCGTCCAGGGTGATGGCGCCAAGGTAGTCACCTTCGGTGTCACGGGGATCGGTGAGGGCTACTTTCCAGGGGGAACCGTCTGGCTTTTCGCCGTAGGTCATGACACTGCTGCCGCCAAGGTTCAGGATCATACCGAAGACATCTGGCTGGGTTTGCAGGTAATCCATGATCAAATCACAGCCCATGCCTTTTCCAACGGCACCAAGATCCAGGGTACAGCCATCAAGAAGGGTTACATTGTTTCCGTCCACCTGAATTTTCTCGTAGCCCACTTCGGGAAGAAGGGTGTCGATTTCGGACTGATCTGGGACATGAGGGTTCTCGCCGGCAATGTCCCACAGGCGGATAATTTTTCCAAGGGTGGGGTCAAAAGCACCGTCGGATTCCTGGGAAAGCTGGCGAATTTTCTCAAGGTCGGCGGCAAGATCATCAGAAACTTCCATGGTCTTGCCATCAGCATTGTTCAGCTGGGAAATCTGGGAGTTTTCCTCTGTCCAGGAAAGGAGGGTGGTTTCCATTTCGCGGAGCTTTTCACCAATCTGGGTATTGATGTCCGCGCCTGAGGTGTAAAGGGTTTCGGAAACTACCGTGTCCATTGCGAAATCTGCGTTGGTGTATTTTTCTATGTCAGATGCATAAACAACTGTAATTGTTTTTCCCAGTACTATTGCAGAAATGACAGTGAGAAGCAGGCTGCCGCAGAGGATTCCTGCCGCACTTCTCTTTCTCAAATGCCTTCTCCCATTAAACATATCCAAGCAGGTAAGTGATTGACCTCTGGACTGCTTTTTATAATGTACCTTAATTAAATCGAATTCATTCTGAAATCTTACTTTACTTCTTTTTTTACTCATATCCTGTTCTTTCTGATTTTATTTTCTCTTATTTTCCAATAGCGTTCGCCCATCTTTTCCCAGCTCGTGTTTAAAAAAGGCTCTCATCTTTCGCCTTCGGAATCCCGATCCGGATGTTCCTCTTCGGGCAGATTCCCTGGCAGGCGTGGCAGCAGATACATTCTCCTGAGAGAAGGGTATCACCGTCAATGTCCAGATGAGCAGGACAGCGCTTTTTGCAGGCTCCGCATTTCGCCGGACAGGTGCCTCTGTCACGGTTGAACAGCGCAGAGGGCGCTATAGGCATTATAGCAAAAATTGTGCCCATTGGGCAGAGGAACTGGCAGAAAAATCTTTCCTGAGTGCACATTCCGATCATGAGCAGAATCAGCAGCACAATCCCCACCTTGTAGGTAGCACCGGGAAGTCTGCCAGCGGTGAGCATGGAAAACACATCCCAGGGGCTCATGCCCTGAAGCTTGCTGTACCAGCCGGTAAGGATAGATACAAGAAGCACCAGAAGCCAGATATATTTCACCTTCTGCAAAATGCGGATGGCTTTTTCTGAGTATCCGTGACGGCCTTTTTTATGAAAAACCTTCTGGCGGATAAACACAGTCAGCTCGTACAATGCATCCCCAAGGGAACCAAATGCGCAGGCATATCCGCAGAAATGCCGTCCGAACAGGCAGGTTACCACCAGCAGCACAGCAGTCACATCCAGAAAGGAATTCCAGCTGATTGCCTGATGTGCTGCGATTGCCTGAAAAACGGACTTCACGCCTGCGAATGCTGTGGAAAAAAGTGCCGGAGCAAAAATGAAAAACAGAAGCTGGATGCCGGCGCGGATCAGCCGGATTTTTCTCTGTCTCTTTTTCATTGATTTTCCGCCTTTCCAAGTGCATCATTTACAGCGTTGATAATTCCAGTGGAACTGAAGGTTGCTCCGGAAATGGTGTCAACATCTGTACTCTGGGCAGCCAGAATGGTACTGATCACGCCCTGTCCCTGGGAAAGGTATGCAGAGTCTTCGCCTGGTGCACTTACCACCTGAATGTCTGTAATCGTGTCATTTTCAAGTGTAACCTGAACCTGGATATTGCCGCCAAAGCCCTGGCCGTCTCCTGTGTAGGTCCCGTTTTTGTAGACAAGATCTTCACTTTCTTCCTCAGAAGAAGCGTTCTCAGCCTCTGTCTCATCTGTATTTTCGTCATCTTTTTTCGCGTCCTCGGAAGCATCCCCGGAAGCCGCTTCTTCCGTCTGGGCTTTCTGATTCTTCGCTTCCTCTTCTGCCTTTTTCTTCGCCTCTTCCTGCGCTTTTGCAGCCTCTTCAAGGGCACTTAATATCTCATCCTGCTGTTTTTCCAAGGCCTCCACTCTGGTTGTCAGACTGGCGATCTGCTGGTCTTTTTCGGTATCACTATCTTTTTTCTGCATGGAGTTGTAGCCAAGGACGGCACCAACGATCAGAAGCAGACATAAAACTCTCATAATAAAACTCTGGTATTTCATGGGTTATGCTCCTTTTGCCTGATTTAATGCATTTCTAAATGCCTGAATAATTCCCTGGGAGGAATATGTGCATCCAGATACTGTATCTACACTGTCTGCGGACTGCTTTCCCATAACCTGTCCAAGAATTCCCTCCCAGGCTGTATCTGCATATTCTTCATCATCATAGGAAAAATAAGTTGCTCCCACAATCTGTCCTCCGGATATTGTTACGGTAACCTGTACACTGTCTGGTCCGTCATTGCCTTCTCCAATGCCAGTGTAGGTTCCATCTGTATATGCACCAGCAGGCACAGGCGTGGGTTCTGGCGTAGCTGTCGGTTCCGGCGTCACAGAATTCTCCGGTGTATCCGTCGGTTCCGGTGCAGAAGTTGGCGCTGGCGTTTCAGTAGGCTCTGGTACAGCTGTAGGCTCCGGTGCAGTCGTTGGTTCCGGAACAGAAGTCGGCTTTGGCGTATTTGTGGGTTCTGGCTTCTCGGTGGAATCCGGCGCCTCAGTGGGCTCTGGCGTTACTGAAGGCTGTACCTCTGTATTTTTTGCCTGCTCCAATGCTATTTTGGACGCATCCAGAATTCCCATAGAAGAAAATGTTGCACCACTTACAGTGTCAATTCCTTCTGTACTCTGCTTTTCCAGTATTTTAGGCTGTATGGATCTCCATGCCTTATTGAAAAAGCTTCTGGTATCTGAGTTTGTATTGGTTACTTCCGTAATTTTTCCGTCTTTAATTGTCAGTGTTATGTTAACCTTTCCAGAATATCCCATTGCAGACCCTGTATAGGTACCATCTTTCAAAAGCTTTACAACCGGCTGTTCATCTGACGGATTATCCGGAGTCTTGGTAGGATGTGGAATCTCCGTTGGAATTGGTGTTACAGTTTCATCAGGTACAGTAGTCGGGGTTGGAGTTATATCTTCTTCCTTTGAGTCTGTAGTTCCTGATTGATCAGCCTTTGAAAGAGCCTGGGATAAAGCTCCAAGAATTCCATTGGAAGAAAATGTTGCACCACTTACAGTATCAATTTCAGAAGTACTCTGTCTGGAAATCACATTGGACTTGATTGTTTTCCATGCTTTATTAAAAAATTCAGGTGTGTCTGTATTTGTGTTGCTTATTTTTTTGATTTTTCCATTTTTTATTGTAACCTTTACCGTTACGATTCCATCAAAGCTTTCTGCCTGTCCCTCATATACGCCATCTTTATAGCTGACAGAAGTATCTTTCTTCGGTTTCTTTGCAGGTTTTGGCGTTGGAGTTGGTGTGGCAGCCGGTGTGGCAGAATCACTGTTTCCTGCCTGTGAAAGGGCATTCTGTACTGCCTGGATAATCCCGTTTGAGGAATAAGTTGCACCGCTGACTGCATCCACATTCGGGGACTGGCTTGATAAAACCTTACTTACAACGCCCTGTGCAGAGGCAAAATAAGAGCCTGTTTCTCCAGAGGCACTCAATATATCAACAGCTGTGATTTTCCCACCTGATACAGTTACCTGTACGGTAATCGTTCCTCCAAAGCCAGTACCGCTGCCCTGATAAGTTCCATCTTTATAGCCGCCTTCTGGAACTTCTGTAGTTGGTGTAGTGGTGGAGCCCTGACCTACCCCTGAAGATGCAGCCGTTTTTACTGGAAGGGTCTTTGAGCTTCCTTTTTTTATACCACTTTTTTTCTTTGAAATTTTGGAGGTTTTTTTCTTTGAAGATGATGATGTATTTTTGCCTGCTTTCAGCAGACTCTCCTCTTTTGCCTCGTCATCTGCTGCCTCATAGGAATAGGCTGTTTTCAGAAGCGATTCCAGATCCTGGGATTTTACAACCTCTCTGGTTTCAGCAGTCACTTCTTTTCCACTGCTGCCAGCCTGAGCACCTGCTGCAGCCACAGCCGCAATAACCACTGCTGCTGGAGCAAGTTTCACCAGATTCTTTTTTTCAAAAGGATTCTTATCACTGTCTCGTTTTTTCATGCTGTCTCCTGTTAAAATATGTAGCAAATTAAATTTCTCTTTACAAGCAAAAGCAGGGGCTGTTAAAAACGGCCCCCGTTCCTTTGCCTTGTTTCACACAAGTCTTATTTGTTACCAGTAAAAACTTTGTAACAATTATTGTAACTGTTCAGTACCTTCTGAATGGTTACCAATTATTTTACTTTTACTTTGAATTTCTTAGATACTCCATTACTTGTAACAGTGATGGTTGCAGTACCTTTCTTCTTACCTTTTACAACACCTTTTGCAGTAACAGTCGCTACTTTCTTGTTGCTGGACTTGTATGTTACTTTTCCGGATGGTGTTGCGGTTGCTTTGATTTTTACTGTTTTGCCTTTCTTGATTGTTGCAGAAGATTTTGCAAGCTTCAGAGAAGGTTTCTTAACCTGGATTACTACTTTCTTAGTGTAATTTCCAACCTTTACAGTAATGGTTGTCTTTCCCGCTTTTTTCGCTTTTACAACGCCTTTGGAGGAAACAGTCGCCACTTTCTTGTTACTGGATGTAAATTTAACTTTTCCAGTTACATCATTTTTTACAACCGTAATGGTTGTAGAGGTTTTTCCTTTGGTATAAATTGTGGAAGCTTTTGCTGTTGCTGTAATTCCTTTGGCCGGTGCTACAGTCGGTGAAGGAGTTGCAGTTGGCTGTGCAGGGGCTGGTGTTGCAGTCGGTTGTGCAGGAACTGGTGTTGCAGTCGGCTGTGCAGGGGCTGGTGTTGCAGTCGGCTGTGCCGGTGTTGCAGTTGGAGCCGGAGCTTTTACAAGCATGTTAAGAGCTTCTCTTAAATGTCCGATCTGCTCTTCTACGCCATACGTTGTCTGATTCTTAATATTTGCAAGCATTTCCTCACACTCTTCAAGCTCATTTGCAATGCTGTCTTTTGCAGCAGCCCAGCTCTCCGGAGTATAATCAGCCTCATTCAGGGCTTTTGCTTCTGCGATAATGTTTTCCAGTGGTGTGGAATCTGCATCACCTGCAGGTTTTGCAATATTCTCAGCTTTTGCCTGGAATTTTACAACGTAATCCTGGTATCCAAGGGCATGAACAGTAAGGATCCAGTAACCAGTTCCATCAGTTCCTTCCGGAAGCTTGCATCTTCCGGATTCTGTAAGGCCAAGCTGGATACCCATCATTTTATGCATCCAGTTATCAGCTGCAAATTTTGTTCCATAGTTTGCAAGTCTGTTTGTATAAGTGGAATCATTTCCATAATATGCCCACTCAACAGACTGCATATGTGAACCAAGATCGCCATAGTTTCCAGTCAGGTCAACTCTCAGGAACTCACCATATGAACCATTTCCAGGCTTTACAGTTGCTGTAATTCCGTCTGCCACTTTCAGCTCTGCATCTTTGATACCAGACTCAGTTCCGTTCTGTCTTGCTCCGATTACAAAGCTTCCATCTTCAGCTTTTGTAGCTTTTTTCAAACCATTTGTATTTGCAGTTACATTTGCAACGGCTTCATAGGATTTCAGTTCTTTCTCGCCATAACCGCCGATCAGCTGTCCGCCATTTTTTACAATTGCATGACTTTCTGCAAAAGCAGCAAGGTCAGCTCTCTTAATCTCAACCGGTACATATTTCAGGCCAGTTACGGTATATCCGGTTACATTGTTCCGGTTAAATACTTCTGATGTTCCATCGGCATAATAAACTGTTTTTCCGTCTGCGCTCCAGTGAGAAACTGTTTTTCCATTAAGAACCGCGATTGCCTGGAAGCTTCCTCTGTGAAGCCCATGGTTTGCAGTTGCTCTTGACACAGCATCAAATGCTCCAAGGTCTGACTCACCTCTTCTGTCTTTTTCTTCAGAAGAAGCTGTGGAGCCTGCATTGTATACATCCTCGGAAGACCAGTATTCAGCCCATGTAAGACCTGCGTATACATATACGTTTTCGTTGTAAACAAATGTTACATCTGGGTATCCGGCAGCACTTACAACTACTGTATCTCCATCGTTTACAGCTGTTTTAGAATAATCAAGAGTTCCATCCTCCTGAACAATCTTCACAGCACCTTTTCCGCTTGCAGCATACTCTTGGTCACCAATTTTTACTTTTGAAACTGTTTTGGTAAATGCAACAAACTGCTCAGCGGTAATATCTGCCGCAGCAACCAGTTTTCCTTCATACTCATCATAGGAAGCCATTACAGTATCTGTTGTTGCTGTAAAAGTAGCGCTGACAGGAGCATATTTTCCATTTGCATCGGAAATTGTCAGAGTATGTGTTCCAGGTGTAAGATTTGTAACCTTTACTCCTGTCTCTGTTGTCGCTGCTTCCACATCATCAACTGCATATTTCTTTGAATAATCAGATGGAAGTGCTTCAGATAATTCAACTTTAACCTCTGCATCTGTTACCTTGATGTTGTCAACGGTTGCACTGACACCTGTTTTTACCGGAACATAAGTATCTGGAATATCAAAATTAATTTCCCCCTTATCCGTATAGTACGTTACGCTGGAAATAGTTTTTCCCATCATGGATTTGTAGTGGTCAGAGCTTATTGGGCAACCGTGAGATTCTGTTGTAAAGCCGGTGCTCCATGCAAGTTCTTTTCCTTTCCAGATATTCTCAAGATGACGGAGTGCATAAGTGGTTCCGTCTGTTGTATTGATGATTACACCATAAATCTTATCACCATTAGATGCATTTACTACTGCCTTTACTGCTGTCTCATCCAGCTCAAGCTGATAATCTCCATATTTGGAATTAAGCTTTAATTCAGCATTCACACTAACATTCTGTTCGGACATTCCCTGAACAGCGCCAAAAGAAATATTTTCGTTCTCATCTACGCTCATTTCCTTGTAATATGCAGGAGTTTCTGCCGGAACATAATAAGTATAGCTTGGCTGTTCAATAAGAGCCGCTGCACCAGTATATGTATTAGTACTTACCTGGCCTTTCATGTTCGTAGTAATCTCTATAGTAGTGCTGTCTGTAATCTGTTTAAAATTTTCCAAATCAGAAGCTTTATTCACTTTTACCGGAAAAGTAACACCTGCAAGTTCATTTCCTTCCGCGCTTGTATGATAAGCAGCATTTCCATTCATCACGCCGCTCATCTTTGTTTTTGCTTTCGTCGCGGATGTAAATGCATCTACTTTTACATCATTGTTTTTCAACTCAGATCTGTAAAAAGCTTCATAGGGAATGTTCATCAGTACGATCTGACCATCCTCCACTGTTTTCACAGCTCCCGCTTCATTGTTGGTTTCGCCCTCAGTGTCTGCTAAAAAAGCATCTTCTGTGTCTCCGGTTTCGCCGTCCTCAAATCCAGACTCCTCTTCTGCGGCTTCTCCAGACTCAAAACCATCCTCTGTGTCTGTAGCAAAATCTGCTGAATCGTCAGCCTCTGATGATTCGTCATAGTCGTCTGAAATCTCATCAGAACCATATGTAGTCTCCTCAGATACCTCAACAGCTACTTCTCCAGAAATAAAGTCCTCTGCCATAACTCCAACCGGTGAACTGGTCATCGCTACAGCTGCACTCATAATGATCGGAGCAATTTTTCTTAATAACTTTTTGTCAGCCACTCTCTTCCTCCTTGTTTAACTATTATTAGTGTTTTCTAACCTTTGTTTATTTTACAGAATTGTGTTAGAAATGTCTATCTATTTTTAGTTTAGACATTGCACTTTTTTTATCAACAAGAGGGGCTGTTTCGTATATCAACATGCTGATTCCGTCTCCATATTTTATATAAAAAATGCTTTCCTCTCTTTAGGCATAATGATATCGCTTACAGACATCATCCCCCCATTTGCAGCAAAAAAGAATCCAGGCACGGAAGTCTTCTTACTTCTATACCTGGATTCTCCTACATTGAAAATTAAGCAACTGCCATATTGACTTGTCTGATTTTTCATCTGCTGCTCCTACGTCAGTCGCCGTAGCTACCGCTACACAGCCCCGGCAGTTGGGATGCGCCATATGCACCATATTTTCTTTCTATGAGAAAAAGCTCTCAGCCACGCTCATCTCCGCAATATATCCGACAGTTCCTGTCATAAAAATAGTTCCGTCTTCTTTAATGTCGATCTGGATCATACCACCTGGCTGGTTTACATTGATTCTGTTTTCCATCAGACCTTTTCGGTAGGCTGCAATGGCTGCCGCACAGCTTCCTGTACCGGAAGCTTTTGTGTAACCGGAGCCACGCTCCCAGATCTCGATATCCAGATTTCCTTTATCAATCTGGCGGCAGATCTGCAGGTTCACTCTTTCCGGGAACTCATCTGCATTTTCCACATATGGCCCCAGCTCTCTTACTTTTTCCTGTGATACCTGATCCATGAAAATAATGCAGTGTGGATTTCCTACTGTGAGACAAGTTGCCTTGTATTCTTTCTTGTTAAATGTAAATGGCTCATCGATCACCTCACGCACCTCGCCAGTTACCGGAATCTCTCTGGAAAGGAAAGAGGCTTTGCCCATATTTACGCGGAACTCTGTCGCTCTGGCATTCAGACACTCTACTTCGATTGTTCCGGATAAAGTCTCAATGGCAAATTTTTTCTCTGTAACATACTCATTGTCCATAAGATATTTTGCAAAAATACAGACACCGTTTCCACTGATTGCAGCTTCACTTCCATCGGAATTAAAAATATGCATTCCCATTTTTCCATTAATGTCAACTGGTCCGTAAAGCACACCATCCGCTCCAAGTCCGAACCCCCGCTGGCAAAGAAGCGCAACTTTTTTACCCTGCAGCTGAAGCTGGTTTTTCTTCGCATCCAGTACCAGATAATCATTTCCAAAGCCCTGATATTTTGTCATGATAATGCTGTCTCTCATTGTTTTCAATTCCTTTCTGGCGAAACACCCGTGATCTTTTTTCTCAAATCACATCTTATATATCCAGTATAGCGTTTATTTTTCCCATGTACATAGAATAACTTGCGAAATATATTGCAAAAAATGCTGTTTTGGAGTTGTTGGAATTTCAAAGATAAGATACAATATTGCTAAAGATATTATGCCCAGAGCCTGTTTGAAAAATCATTCCCATAATCTGTACTCTCCACTTTGTGGGAAATGTTATTGTTCACTCCGTGACCAGTGACTGGGAACTTTCTCAATAGAATAACGTTTCTGTATAAAAATAACCACTGCATTTTTGTATCCGAAATACTCG
>OLPB01000582.1_pt1 | contig 20995 bp, 16 predicted proteins | sample 1672001 | NCBI WGS metagenome assembly OLPB01 (sample SAMEA3136635, study PRJEB25190) | human gut metagenome | biome: human gut; feature: human-associated habitat; material: faeces | place: Austria | collected 2013 | reverse complement strand
AGAGAACAAAATGTCCTTATATTCCCACATGTTCTCAATATGGTTTAGAAGCAATTCAGAAATATGGTGCGTTAAAGGGCGGGCTTCTTGCAGTGTGGAGAATTTTGCGCTGCAATCCTTTTTCACATGGAGGATACGATCCTGTGCCATAAACTGTACTGAAACAGACAGTGTACAATAAATGACACTTTAAACTGATTTTCAGCACAAAAACTCAAACTTTGACAATTGAATAGTTACACCGAAAAAGCCTAGGAGGAAACAAACTTGGATATGATTTTATTAACGAAGAGCAGTGTCCCGATTATCGGACAGGTTGCTTCTATTATGGGCTGGATCATGGACGGGATTTACAGAGTTCTTGATCTGGTGGGTATTCAGAACCTGGGTCTTTGTATCATTATCTTCAGTATTATTATTTATGCACTGATGACACCATTGCAGGTTAAACAGCAGAAGTTTTCTAAGTTAAGCTCTGTTATGCAGCCTGAGCTTCAGAAGATACAGAAGAAATACAAAGATAAAAAAGACCAGGCGTCCGTGCAGAAAATGCAGGAAGAAACTCAGCTTGTATATCAGAAATACGGTGTTTCACCTACCGGCAGCTGTGTGCAGCTGTTGATCCAGTTTCCTGTCCTGATGGCATTATGGCAGGTTATTTACAAAATTCCTGGTTATGTTGGCAGTGTAAAGAATGTTTTCACAGGCCTTGTTGATCAGATCACAAGCGTAAGTGGCTACACAGACCTGATCCAGAGCTTTATCACAGACAATAAGATGACTCGTGTACAGCTGGCGCTGGATAACGGAAAAGCGACCAGTAATTCTGTCATCGATTTCCTTTATGCATTATCTCCATCTCAGTGGAAAGATCTTGCATCAATGGATCAGTTTAAGGGATTTGCAGATACCATTAACACCACGTCTGCAGAAATTTCCAAAATGCAGAATTTCTGTGGATTAAACATTGCAGATCAGCCTCTGAACTACATTAAGGCTGCTTTTGAGGGAGCATCTATTGCACTGGCAATCGCTGCACTTCTGATTCCTATTCTTGCATGGGCGACTCAGGTACTGAACTATAAGCTTATGCCACAGGCTACTTCATCTGCTGAAGGAGCTGTTGATACGATGCAGGCTTCCATGAAGACTATGAATACGGTTATGCCGCTTATGTCAGCAGTATTCTGTTTCACATTCCCGGTAGGTCTTGGTATTTACTGGATTGCAAGTGCGGTTGTAAGAAGTGTTCAGCAGTGGTTTATCAATCGTCATCTTGATAAGATGGATATCAATGATCTGGTAAACGAGAACATGAAGAAGATGGAGAAACAGCGTACGAAAGAAGGACTTCCGCCGCAGAAGATCACCAATCAGGCAAACCAGTCTACTAAGAATATCAATACCAAGATTGATAAAGGTTCCAGTAACACAAACGCAGAAGAGAGAGCCAGAAAAGTAGAGGAATCCTACCAGAATGCAAGAAATGCAAAACCTGGAAGTATTACAGCAAAAGCAAATATGGTCAGGGATTTTGACGAGAGAAACAAGAAGAAGTAATTGTTGTCGGGAACGGAGGGTTTCATAGATGGAGGAGTTTATCCAGTTTTCAGCAAAAACGAAAAATGAAGCAATCACCAAGGCGTGCATCGAATTAGGTGTTTCCAGTGATCAGCTGGAAATTGAAGTGGTTTCTGAAGGTAGTTCCGGATTTTTTGGCATCGGAAGCAAACCGGCAATCATTAAAGCACGCAAGATCAATACAGTTTCTGAAGAGGATGAGATACAGGAAATCGTTGATACTGTTAAAGTGGATGCGATTAAGGAAGAGCAGAATAGAAAGCCTGCCAAACCTTTTGTAAAAGCTGAGAAACCGGCACCAAAGAGTGAACCGGTGAAAGAAAAAGCACCTGTAAAAGAGGCGAAAGAGCCAAAGCCTTTTAAAGAGCCAAAAGAAAAACAGCCGCGCCAGCCGAAGGAGAAACCTTTTAAGGAGCGTCCTGTAAAAGAAAAACCGGCAAAAGAAAAAATGCCGAAAGAGCCAAGAGAAGAGAAGCCGAAACAGTCCAAACCTGTTGAGATCATCACAGATCCGGCAGAGATCAAAGAAGTGGAAGAGAGAGCAATTGTTTTCCTTCGCGACGTATTTGCATCTATGAATCTTGGTGAAGTGGAGATCACTTCCAAATACAACACAAATGACGGTTGTCTGGAAGTTGCTTTTGAAGGAGAGGATATGGGAATTCTCATCGGTAAGAGAGGACAGACCCTTGACTCCCTTCAGTATCTTACAAGCCTTGTTGTAAATAAGGGCAAAGCAAACTATATCAGAGTAAAGCTCGATACAGAAGAGTACCGCAGACGTCGTAAAGAGACTCTGGAGAATCTTGCAAGAGGAATTGCCTACAAGGTTAAGAAAACCAGAAAGCCAGTTGTACTTGAGCCGATGAACCCATATGAGAGAAGAATCATTCACTCAGCACTTCAGGGCAATAAGTATGTAGAGACTGTCAGCGAGGGCGAAGAGCCGTATCGTCATGTGGTTGTAAAATTAAAAAGATGGTAAATCTTGCATAAAACATCTGAATGTGTTATAAAAGATTTGCAGAATGAATAAGAGGTTATTCCAGGTGAAAGATGGAAGAACTGAAGCGTTATGCTTTTGTTTTAATATCTTTCCCTGGGGTAACTTTTTTTGTATAATAAAATAATATGAGTGTCAAAAGATGTGTTAAGTTTATAATTTGGATTGCAATTTACATGGAGGAAATCACATGAATACAACGATTGCAGCGATATCTACTGCTGTGAGTGCTTCGGGAATCGGAATCATCCGAATCAGCGGCCCGGAAGCCATGGACGTTATATCCCGCATTTACCGTTCCAAGGGCGGGAAAAAGAAAATTAAAGAAGTGCCCACCCACACCATTCATTATGGTTATATTTATGATGGAGAAGAAGCGGTGGATGAAGTTCTGGTCATGGTCATGCGCGCACCCAAAACATTCACAGGAGAAGATACCGTGGAGATTGACTGTCACGGCGGTGTCTATGCCATGAACCGGGTTCTGGAAACGGTTTTGAAAAACGGCGCCAAGATTGCCGGACCCGGAGAGTTTACCAAGAGAGCTTTCCTGAACGGCAGACTGGATCTTTCCCAGGCAGAGGCAGTTATGGATGTGATCCAGGCGAAGAATGAATATGCGTTGAAAAGCTCCATGAGTCATCTGAAAGGTTCTGTACAAAAGACCATCAAGGAGATTCGAAGCGACCTGATCTACGAGATTGCTTTTATCGAGTCTGCTCTGGATGATCCGGAGCATATCAGCCTTGAGGGATATCCACAGAAATTACATGGAATCGTGGAAAAAGAGCAGAAATCCATCGAAGAGCTGTTGAAAACTTCCACAGATGGCAAGATCATCCGGGAAGGAATTGAGACGGTTATCGTGGGTAAGCCAAATGCAGGTAAGTCCTCCCTGTTAAACCTTCTTGTAGGGGAAAATAAGGCCATTGTAACGGATATTGAGGGTACTACAAGAGATATTCTGGAGGAGTATATTACCCTTCATGGAATTACGCTGAAAATTGTGGATACGGCAGGCATTCGCGAGACAGAGGATGTGGTGGAGAAAATCGGTGTTTCCAGAGCCCGGGAGGTTGCAAAGGGTGCAGATCTGGTGTTATACGTAGTAGACAGCTCTACACCGCTTGATGAAAATGATGAAGAAATCATTGAAATGCTGAAAGACAGAAAAGCAATTGTACTGTACAATAAAACAGATCTTGCTTCGGCTGTGAGCATGGAGGCATTAAAGGAGAAAATCAACCATCCTCTCATTCCAATTTCTGCGAAAGAGGAGACTGGAATTGCCCAGCTGGCAGATACCATTAAGAGTATGTTTTTCAGTGGGAAAATCTCTTTTAACGATGAGGTTTATATTACAAATGCCCGTCACAAAGAGGCACTGGAAGAGGCAGCAGACAGCCTTGCAATGGTAAAACAGAGCATCGAGGATGGCATGCCGGAAGACTTCTTTTCCATTGATCTGATGGCTGCTTATGGAAGTCTTGGAAAGATCACAGGCGAGGAAGTTGGGGAAGATCTGGTGAATGAGATATTTAGTAAGTTTTGTATGGGCAAGTAGTGACAGAGGGTAATATATGAATGAGTGTGTTATAGAGGAGATAAAAATGAAAAATTTAGAGGAGAATTATGACATAGTAGTGGTCGGTGCCGGACACGCTGGCTGTGAGGCTGCGCTGGCTGGGGCGAGACTGGGATTGAATACGATCATGTTTACGGTAAGCGCAGAGAGTATTGCGCTGATGCCTTGTAACCCAAATGTAGGCGGTAGTTCAAAGGGACATCTGGTCCGTGAGTTGGATGCTCTTGGTGGAGAGATGGGAAAAAATATTGACAAGACTTTTATTCAGTCTAAGATGCTGAACTGTTCCAAGGGTCCGGCAGTGCATTCCCTTCGTGCTCAGGCTGATAAGCAGGCTTACAGTAATGAAATGAGAAAGACGTTGGAGAATCAGGAGAACCTGACCATCCGCCAGGGAGAGGTTACCAAGCTTCTGGTAGAGGATGGCAAGATCACAGGTGTGAAGACGTATTCCGGCGCTGTCTACCATTGTAAGGCGGTAGTTTTGTGTACTGGAACTTATCTGAAAGCACGCTGTATTTACGGTGATGTAAGCAATTATACAGGTCCAAATGGACTGCAGGCAGCCAATTATCTGACTGATTCTCTGAAAGAATTGGGAATTGAAATGTTCCGTTTCAAGACTGGAACACCTGCCCGAATTGCAGGAAATACCATCGACTACAGCAAGATGGAAGAGCAGTTTGGGGATGAGAGAGTAGTGCCATTTTCTTTTTCCACAGATCCGGAGGATGTGCAGATCGAGCAGAAATCCTGCTGGCTGACTTATACCAATGAGGCTACCCATGATATCATCCGTGCAAACCTGGATCGTTCCCCACTGTACTCTGGTATGATCGAAGGAACTGGTCCGCGTTATTGCCCTTCTATTGAGGATAAAGTAGTTCGTTTTGCAGATAAAAAAAGACATCAGGTGTTTATTGAGCCAGAGGGAATGTACACAAATGAGATGTACATTGGCGGTATGTCCAGCTCTTTGCCGGAAGATGTGCAGGAGGAAATGTACCACAGCGTACCAGGCCTTGAGCATGCAAAAATTGTGAAGAATGCTTATGCTATTGAGTACGATTGTATTAACCCAAGACAGCTTTATCCAACGCTGGAGTTTAAGAAAATTAAAGGTCTTTTCAGTGGCGGACAGTTTAATGGAAGTTCAGGTTACGAGGAGGCAGCAGCCCAGGGACTGATCGCTGGTATCAATGCAGCCATGGAAGTGCTGGGAAAAGAGCAGCTGATCCTGGATCGTTCTGAGGCTTATATCGGTGTTCTCATTGATGATCTGGTTACAAAAGAGAACCATGAGCCATACCGTATGATGACCAGCCGTGCCGAGTACCGTCTCCTTCTCCGTCAGGATAATGCGGATCTGAGACTTCGTAAAAAGGGCTGGGAGGTAGGTCTTGTAGATGACGAAACCTATGCAAAAGTAGTGGAAAAAGAACGCTTGATAGCGGAAGAAATCCAGCGTGTGGAGAATACAAATGTGGGTATGACAGAGGCAGTTCAAAGCCTTCTGGAAAGCAAAGGAAGCACACCACTTAAGTCAGGAATCAGTCTTGCAGAGCTGATCCGCAGACCGGAGCTTTCCTATGCAGAGGTGGCTCCTATTGATAAGAACCGCCCTGAACTTGCCTGGGATGTGCAGGAGCAGGTAAACATTAATATTAAATACGATGGCTATATCCGCCGTCAGATGAAGCAGGTAGAGCAGTTTAAGAAGCTGGAAGCCAAGAAGATCCCGGAGGATCTGGACTACGAGAAAGTAAAGAGCCTGCGTATTGAAGCACGGCAAAAACTGGAACTTTACAGACCTGTTTCCATTGGACAGGCATCCAGGATTTCCGGTGTTTCACCGGCAGACGTATCGGTACTGCTTGTATATCTGGAACAGTACAGAAAAGGCAGACAATAAATCAGATAAGGAGAAGATTATGGCATACGATTTAAGTGTACTGGATCAGGGCTGTCAGGAAATGGGCATTGTCCTGGACGGGGAACAGAGGCAGCAGTTTGTGGATTTTTATGAGTATCTTGTAGAAAAAAACAAGGTCATGAACCTGACAGGGATTACAGAATTTCAGGAGGTGCTTGTAAAACATTTTCTGGACAGTCTTGCCTGTGTAAAAGCAGTTGACATAAAAAAAGTAAAACGTATGATGGATGTGGGAACAGGGGCCGGATTTCCGGGAGTGCCTCTGAAGATCGCATTTCCTCATCTGGAAGCCTGCCTTCTGGATTCCCTGAAAAAAAGGGTGAACTTTCTGGAGGAGACCTTTGATCTCTTAAAGCTGACAGATATTACGGCTGTTCACGGAAGAGCAGAAGAATATGCAAAAAACAAAGCCTACAGAGAAAGCTTTGATCTTTGCGTATCAAGAGCAGTATCCAATCTGGCAACTCTTTCTGAATACTGCCTGCCCTATGTAAAGGTTGGCGGAAGCTTTATTTCCTATAAGTCGGGAACGGTTCAGGAAGAGGCAGAGCAGGCGGAAAAAGCAGTAAAAATCCTTGGAGGAAAAATCAGGGATGTGGTTTATTTCAGTCTTCCGGATTCAGAGATCCAGAGATCTCTGGTAGTGATTGAAAAAGTAAAATCCACATCGGGAAAATATCCCCGAAAAGCAGGAACACCTTTGAAAGAACCTCTTGTATAACTGGTTTCACAAAATCATCACACAATTCCCCTACTTTTATCACAACTTTTTCATAGAATATTCATAAGGCGGACAAACACAGAGTCCGCCTTCCATACAATCAGGGAAAAAGGAGGAGAGTTCAGTGATTGAAGTCAGCAATCTGGTCAAACGGTATGGAGACCATACAGCAGTTGACCACCTTTCTTTTCAGATAGAGAAAGGCAAAATTTATGGATTTCTTGGTCCAAACGGTGCAGGAAAATCTACAACAATGAATATGATCACCGGCTATATCGCGTCTACAGAAGGTACAGTAACCATAGACGGACATGATATTCTGGAGGAGCCGGAAAAGGCAAAAAAATGCATCGGTTATCTTCCCGAGCAGCCACCGCTTTATTTCGATATGACCGTTCTGGAATATATGAAATTTGCAGCGGATCTGAAAAAAATCCCAAAAGACAAGAAAAAAGCCATGATCGAAGAGGTCATGGATATGGTGAAAATTACAGATATGAAAAACCGTCTGATCAAAAATCTTTCCAAAGGTTATCGTCAGAGGGTGGGACTTGCCCAGGCAATTCTCGGTTATCCGGAGGTTATCATACTGGACGAGCCAACTGTAGGACTTGACCCGAAGCAGATCATAGAGATCAGAGATCTGATCAAAAGTCTGAAAAAAAAGCATACGGTTATTTTAAGCTCTCATATTCTTTCTGAGGTCAGTGCGGTCTGCGATTATGTACTGATCATTTCTCACGGAAAGCTTGTGGCAAGCGATACTCCTGATAATCTTGGAAAACTGGCAGCAGGCTCTAACAATCTGAATCTTCTGGTAAAAGGAGAAAAGAGCCGTATCCGTCAGCTTCTGGAAGAAATTTCCGGAGTAAAGGAAATCTCCATAGAGAAAAAATCAGACCAGGAGGGCTGGAATGTGACTGTCTCCACAGAAGAAAATGCGGATATCCGTGAAGAAGTATTCTTTAAAATGGCAGAAAATCATTGTCCGATTCTGGAAATGCAGTCTCAGAAGATTTCTCTGGAGGAGATTTTCCTTGAACTGACAGAGGATAATAAAAAGGATTCATCTGACACAGATAACCGGATACAAACAGCTGAAGAAGCAGAAGCTGTGATCAGAGAATCAGAAAACAAGACAGAGGAGGCGGATAAACATGACAGCAGTTTATAAAAGAGAGCTGAGAAGCTATCTTACCTCAATGATCGGATATCTGTTTATCTTTTTTATACTTTTACTGACAGGAATTTATTTTTCTGCCTATCAGCTGGATGCTGCTTATCCCAGATTTGAGTATACACTAAGCGCTCTGACCTTTGTATTTCTGATCAGTGTGCCGATTCTTACCATGAGGACTCTGGCAGAGGAACGAAAACAGAAAACAGACCAGCTTCTTCTTACGGCTCCTGTTTCTGTGGGAAAGATCGTTATGGGCAAGTACCTTGCCCTGGTAACCATCTTTGCAATTCCAATGGCGATCATCTGTCTGTATCCTCTGGTAATGTCAAAATTCGGAACCGTATCTTTTGGAACTGCATATACAGGAATCCTTGGATTCTTTCTTCTGGGATGCGCAAACCTTGCCATAGGTGTGTTTATTTCCTCCCTTACAGAAAGCCAGGTTATTGCGGCAGTGCTGACCTTTGTATTTCTGTTTGCCTTTTTTATGATGAACGGAATCTCTTCCTTTTTCTCTGAAGGCGCTCTGTCTACCTGCATTACCTTTGGTCTTCTGATGCTGGCGGCTTCGATCATTATTTATACAATGATCAAAAACTTCCTGATTTCTGCAGTGATCTGCCTGATCGGAGAGGCTGCTCTTGCAGTTGTTTATGTGGTGAACAGCAGCTTTTTTGCAGGCGGCATCCAGAAAGCCCTTCAGATATTTAACATAAGCGGACATTTTGACAATTTTGCAAATGGAATTTTTGATGTGAATGGAATTGTATACTTCCTTTCTGTCATTGCAGTATGCATGTTTCTCACTGTACAGTCCATTGTAAAGAGACGTTGGAATTAAGGAGGTGGGAAGAGTGAAATTAAAAGAAAAACTGAAAAAGAAGCAGCCGGAAAAGAAAAATAAAGGAATCTCAGAGAAAAAATCCTTTAAAGAAAAAATAAAATCCAGTTTTAACGGAAAATACATCAAAAACGGTTCCTACAGTATGCTGATCAGTGTGATCTTTATAGTGATCTTTATAGTGATCAATATGATCGTGAATGCTCTGCCGACAAAATATTCCGAGATAGATGTCAGTGATCAGAAGCTTTTCAGCATTGGAAAACAGACGGAAGATTTTCTTAAAGAACTGGATAAGGACGTAACTATTTATCAGATCGCTCAGAGCGGAGCTGAGGATGAAACGGTAAGCAAGCTTCTGAAAAAATATGAGGAAGCATCTGATCATATTAAGGTAGAAAAGAAAGATCCTGTTGTCAATCCCAAGTTTACTTCAGAGTATACAGACGCAGAGGTTTCCTCAAACAGCCTGATCGTTGAATGTGGAGAAAGAAGCAAGGTTGTGGATTATGGCGAGATTTACGAATCTTCTGTGGATTATAATACTTACAGCTATACTACCACAGGATTTGACGGAGAAGGCCAGATCACCAGCGCCATTTCCTACGTGACCTCAGAAAACCTGCCGGTTCTTTATACACTGGACGGACATGGAGAAAAAGATCTGGACGCTTCCATCCGGGAGGATATTGAAAAGGCAAATATTGAAATCCGCTCCCTGAATCTTCTTACAGAAGAAAGCGTGCCGGAAGATACTGCCTGCCTGATGATCAATTCACCGGCAACAGATATTTCTGAGGATGAGAAAAATGCAATTCTTGAATATCTGGAAAACGGCGGAAAAGCAATGATCTTCTCTGATTACACAGAAGAGTCCATGGAAAACTTTGACGCTGTTCTGGAAAACTACGGCGTAGAGCGGGCTGACGGAATTGTTATTGAAGGAGACGCACAGCACTATGCAATGCAGATGCCGTATTATATTGTTCCTGAAGTGAAAAGTGCAGAGCCTGTATCCGGTTTTGCATCAGAAGGATATTTTGTTCTTGCGCCATATGCACAGGGTATCCGTAAACTGGACAGTGTAAGAGATACTGTGACAATTGACAGCATTCTGACAACCTCTGACAGCGCATATTCCAAGGTGGATCTAAACAGTGAAACCCTGGAAAAAACAGAAGAAGATATTGCAGGTCCCTTTGATTTGGGAGTAAGTATTACAGAAACTCTTAAAGACGATAAACAGACGCAGATTATTTATTATTCTACGGCAAACCTGATGGACAGCCAGATCAATGCGGCAGTAGCAGGAGGAAATGAACAGCTGATCATGGAATCTCTGAACTGGATGTGCAGCTCTGATGAGGCAGAGACAGTTTCTATTCCATCCAAGAGTCTGCAGGTAACCGCTCTCACACCTACTGCTTATGACGTAAGCTTCTGGAAAATCTGTACAATGGGCCTGATTCCGGGAGTATTCCTTGTAATTGGATTCTGTGTATGGCTGAAAAGGAGAAAAGCATAATGAAGAGCAAGACAGTAAAACTGATTTCCGGAGTTGCTGTACTGGCTGTTCTTTCAGGAACCTACATAGGAGTTACCTCCTATGTGGATTCCCAGGAAGAAAAAGAAGCTGAGGCAGCAGATACCAGTGTCAGCGTCGTAGAAATGGATTCGGAAAAAATTACTTCTGTCTCTTTTAACGGCACAGAGGGAGCAGAAGAGGTTTTTGAGAAGGATGGAGACAAGTGGGTAAAAAAAGACGAGCCGGATTTTCCGGTAAGTCAGGATACTCTTGACGGCGCGGTAAATGCACTGACAGCGCTGTCAGCAGACCAGAAGCTTGAAAATCCCGGGGATCTCAGCGAATATGATCTGGACAAACCTCAGAATCAGATTACTCTCACGGAAGAGGATGGAAATCGCATCATTCTTCAGGTAGGAATGAAAAATGAATCTTCCGGTCAGTATTATATGAAAAAATCAGAGGATGACAAAAATGTTTATCTTGTTTCCGCAGTATCTCTGGATCCGTTTATGGGAACTTCCTATGAGTTTGCGCAGGCGGAAAGCTTCCCGGCAGTAACCTCAGCAACAATCAAAGACGTAAAGGTGGAAAAAGAAAACGGTTATCAGCTTTCTCAGGACGATGACAGCCTGTACTGGTATGTTTCTGACGGAAAAACCTCTGAGCAGGCAGATACCTCCAAGGCGGGAACAGTAACCTCTGCCATAGGTTCTCTCACCTACGGGGACTTTGTAGACTATAACTGCACAGATCAGGCCAAATACGGCTTTGATGACCCGTATGCAATAATTACCGCAACTTATCTTGCGGAAGAGGATGCAGAGGCAGATACGGACGCTACAGGGGCATCTGAGAGTGAAGATAAGACAGAGACAGCATCAGAGGCGGAAGAAACCGGTGCAGATGCATCTGAGGAAGACAGTACAGAAGATTCAGATACAGCTTCCGGGGAAAAGGAAGAAGCAGAAGAGCCGGGAACGGACGTATCTGAGGATGACAATGCAGAGGACTCCGGGGAAGCTGAAGAAAAGCCCCAGGTGGAAAAGCAGCTTGTGATTTATGTGGGAGATGAGACGGACGGAAACCGCTATGTGAAAGTCAATGACAGTAAACAGGTGTATACAATACCAGAGACTTCTCTGACAGATATTGTAGACAAGAATATTTCAGATTTTTACAGCCTGACAGTCAATTACCTGACAGTCAATAATCTGGACAGCCTTGAAGTTCAGTCTGAGGACGGAGCTCATACCGTACAGGTTACAAGAGAAACCGCAAAAAATACAGAAGACAGTACGGAAGAAAGCGCCGGATCCGAGAAAGAAGAGGGTTCCGGTGACACCGGGGAAGCTGCTGCAGATACAGATAAAGAAAATGAAGATGCAGCGGAAAATACTTCTGATGAAAAGACCGGGACTGCAGAAGAGGAAAAAATTTCCTATGCTCTTGATGGAAAGGAAATTGAGGAAACAGTATTTACTACTTTCTATAACAAACTGATTAATATGGCAGGTCAGGAACGCCTGACAGAGGAGTATACGCCGGATGAAGCTGCTGCTTTTACCTTTGTTTTCACTGATACAGAGGGACAGAAAACAACCGTAAGCTATTATGAGTACGATTCCAGCTTTTATGCAGCAGTGACAGGTGATAAGGTTTATCTTGTAAACAAAATGGATATACGTGATCTTACAGACGCATATCAGGAAATGCTGAATACAGATTCTTCTGAAGAAAGCCAAGAAGTATCCTGACCCGTAAAATTACTGGTTATGATTACAGAATGCGGAATGCCCCCGGAAATTAATTTCCGGGGGCATTCTCTGTACAGACAGCTGTGTGGAAAAACAGCTGCAGGATCATATACAATTCAGTTGTCAGTATGTTACAGGAAAATCCCGATCTGTTCCAGGAATTTTTCCGGATCTTCCATATGGGGAAGATGCCTGGTATGAGGAATCGTAACAGATTCCACAGAAGGATTGATGCTTCGATAGCTGTCTACAACAGTAGCTCCGTTATTTTCAGCTTCGCCTTCAATAATAAAAATACTGTTGTCAATGGACTTTAATGCAGGCAGGATATTAATGTTCATAAAGCGGGAAGCTTTGCTGGCATAGGCTGCCTTTGCCTGACATCCGCCTCTGTGAGCAGCTTCATAATAAGCATCAAGAAGATTCTGATCCATATGGAAGGGATCAAAAACCATGTTTTCAATAAAAAAGTCCGAAGTATTTACTCTGGAAACAATAATGTGATAAACAAGAGTTCCAAATACAGGGATTTCCAGGAAATATTTCAGCAGACGGTCTTTTCTGGACGGCATTTGTGTCAGGTTGCCGGGGGCAGGCGGATTCACAAGAATCAGTCTGTTGAAAAGATTTTTTTCATTGCGGCAGGCCATAACGGCAAAGGAGCCGGAAAAACCGCTTGTGATCACATCTGTTTTTTCTCCGATCACATTTCTGATAAAGTCGCAGATTACCTGTACATAGACGAAATTTGTATAGGTCACTCCCGGCTTTTCAGAGCGTCCGCATCCCAGAAGGTCAATGGTGTATACCGTATGTTCCATGGCAAGCTCTTCTTCGATTCTGTTCCATTCATAGCCGCAGGCTCCGGGAAGCATATCATGGATAAGGAGAACAGGACTTCCGCTTCCTTTTTTTGTATAAAAAATTTCTCCAAAACGCCATTTATAATAGTTACGTCTGTTGGAATCAAGCATTTCCTTCAGAGATGCAGATGCGGCAATGATCTTGTTTGCAATGTGGATGATGGCTGTTGCGGAGGAGAACAGCACTACAAATGTGGTTAGACGGTTCTTGTTTTTCTTCATATGAGACCTCCTTTTCACGTGATCTGACTGCAATTATTATACGCCAAAACAATGCGTTTTACAATGCTATAAAAGAGAAAGAAGCTTTTCTACATCCTCTCTGGAAGTTGCCCAGCTTGTGGCAAATCGAATGACGGTATGTGTATCGTCAGCCTTTTCCCAGAAACTGTATACAACATCATTTTTCAGCTCTTCCAGTCTGCTGTTTTCCATAACCAGAAAAAGCTGATTGGTGGGAGAATTGTTATAAAAGGTATATCCTTTTTGACGAAGTCCTTCCCTCAGAAGAGCTGCTGTTTCAATGGCATTTCTGCCGTTTTCCTTATAAAGATCATCTGAAAAAAGAGCATCAAACTGTATGCCGCAGAGCCTTCCCTTTGCAAGAAGAGCGCCGTGCTGCTTGATCTGAGTAAGAAAATGTGCAGGAGTATTATTTTTTGTAAAAACAACAGCTTCTCCGCACAGAGCGCCGGCTTTGGTACCGCCGATGTAAAAAATATCGCACAGATCAGCAATATCAGGAAGCGACAGTTCATTTTCAGGGCAGGCGAGACCGGTAATGAGACGGGCGCCATCCATATAGAGAGGAAGCTTAAACCGGCGGCATACCTGAGAAAGTTCTTTCAGTTCATCCTTTGTGTAAAGAGTTCCGTATTCAGTAGGATGAGAAATATATACCATTCCCGGAAAAACCATGTGCTCATGGCTGTCATCTCCCAGAAAAGTCTCCATATAGTCTTTCAGTTCCCGGGCGCAGAGCTTTCCGTCATGCTGGGGCAGGGTGAGAACCTTGTGGCCTGTAAATTCAATGGCGCCGGCTTCGTGAACACTTACATGGCCTGTCTCAGCAGCAATCACGCCCTCATAGCTTTTAAGCACAGAGTCGATTACAGTCTGGTTTGTCTGAGTTCCTCCCACCAGAAAATAAACTTCGGCTTCCGGGCATTTACAGAGATCCCGGATTTTATTTTTGGCAAGATCTGTGTAGCGGTCAGAGCCATAGCCGGATAAATGTTCCATATTTGTATCCATAAGCCTCTGAAGAATTTTGGGATGAGCGCCTTCGGAGTAATCGTTTTCAAAGTATAACATAGATAAGCCTCACTTTCCTTTGTGTGTTAAAATCAGATTGCCGCAGGCAGTCTGAAATAAGATTTGCTGTTTGCTACGAAACAGTTTATCACGAATTGAAAAGTGGTACAATACAGGCATTTCTATAATTTTTATAAAAAATTTCCGCACATTTCCAGACGCTGATCCGTTAAATATTATGAGAGGAGGATTTCTGATGCATACAGATCTGGATGAACAATATGACAAAATATACCGGTACTGCTATATGAAATTAAGACATCAGCAGACAGCAGAAGATATTACGCAGGAAACCTTTCTCCGTTTTCTGGAAAATAAAACTTATAAAGATATGGGAAAAGAAATCAGTTATCTGTACAGGATTGCAAGAAACCTCTGTATTGATCAGATAAGAAAACAAAAGAATGAAGCGCTTTCAGAAGAACTTTCCGGCTGTATGGAAAATATTCAGGAGAGGATGGCAGTACATATGGATCTGAGAAAAGCCATAAAAAGTCTGGACGCTCAGGAGCAGGAGCTTGTCTTTCTGCGGTATGTAAACGAGCTTTCCGTTGGAAAAACAGCAGAGATACTGGGGATTTCCAGATTTGCTCTGTACAGAAAGGATAGAGAATGTCTGAAAAAGCTGAAAAAGGAAATGGAGGGATAAGATTGAAACAGAAACTGAAAAAAGAGCTTCAAATGCTGTATCAGCCGCCGGATCCGGTACGAAAACAGGAGTTTTTGCAGAGGATGCCGGAAAGCAGAATGAGTAATATGGAGTTTCTGCGAAGCCAGACAGGATATATAGGCAAATGGAACTGGCTTATTTCAGTAGCGGTATTAACAGGTGGAATCTGCGCCGCATTTGACAAAAACAGAATGTATACAGGTATTCTGGCAGCTATGCTTCCTGTTCTGGCTTTGTCCTTTGTGGCAGAAGGCAGTAGATCTGTACGATATGGGATGGAAGAACTGGAAATGGTATCAAGATTTTCCCTGAAAGCTGTTTTAATGGCAAAATTTATGATTCTTGGACTGGGAAATATGATTGTTCTTGCAGCTCTTTTTCCATTACTGATGTGGAACGGAACATATGAATTTCTTTCTGCCGCCCTGGTTATTCTGTTTCCATATCTTTTATCCTGTTACTGCAATCTTACAATAGTCAGAAAAGTTCGGGGAAAGGAAAGCATATATTACTGCAGCGCAGTTTCTGTATTGATCTGCGGAGCTGTTCTGGTAGTAACTTACAGCAAAATAAATATTTATTCCCTTATGAAACCCCTGGGATGGGTGCTCAGTCTTGTCATACTGGCAATGCTGACCTTCAGGGAATGGAAAATGATATTACTTCAGTCGGAGGAATGGGCATGGAGCTTTTGATTAACAGAGTATCGAAACAGTTCAGAAATAAAATTGCAGTAGACAATATTTCTTTGAATCTGACTCCCGGTGTGTACGGGCTTCTGGGAGCCAACGGAGCCGGAAAAACCACTTTAATGCGAATGATCTGCGGTATTTTAACACCGGACAGAGGGACCATTACGCTGGATGGAAGAGAAGCAGGAGAGGAAGAATACAGGGAAATCCTGGGATATCTTCCGCAGGACTTTGGATATTATCCGGAGTTTACAGGCATGGGTTTTTTAATGTATCTGGCAGCCCTGAAAGGAATACCAAAGAGCGCAGCAAAAAAATGCTGCCTGGAAATGATCGAACTGACCGGACTGAAAGGTATGGAAAAAAAGAAGATCAAAACATATTCAGGAGGCATGATACGCAGACTGGGAATCGCACAGGCTCTTATTAACCGGCCCAGAATTTTGGTCCTGGATGAGCCTACAGCCGGGCTTGATCCAAAAGAGAGAGTCCGGTTCCGTGAAATGATTGCCAGACAGGGAGAAAACAATATTGTTCTTCTTTCCACCCATATTGTGTCGGATGTGGAACAGATTGCAGATAAAATTCTGATGATGAAAGAGGGGCAGCTTATTTTTGAAGGGACCAGACAGGAAACAGGAAGTGATCTGGAAAAGCTTTATCTTGAAAAATTTGGGGAGGTGAAAGGCTGTGAGTGATTTTAAAAGAATCTTAGGGTACGAGTATCTGAAGCTTTTTCGCCGCAAGATCATCTGGATCACCCTTGGAATTATGATATTGCTTTCCGCATTTGTAATATGTATCAGTGATATTGGACTTAATTCAGACGGACAGAATATCATTCAGTATATTCATGAAAACAGACAGAAAGAATTGGAAATTGCAGGAAAACCTGTGGATGACGCTTTGTTTGAAGAATATAAGGATAAAGAATATCCGCATGGTCTGAAGTATTTTTTGTCCTGTTTATTACCCTCAGACCAGATACAGACAAAAAATATAACAGAAGATAATGTATATGGGGAACGCAAGAAGATGCTGAACCGTGATATGGAGGAATATAAGCTGTGGGAAGGAGAAAGGGAATACTGGGAAAATCAGGAAAGCAGAATAAAAGTTCCTTTTACCTATGAAGATACAGCCGGAGAGAGAAAACTCATTGCAGCGTTTTATACAATGGTGGTCATGCAGATTATTTTTGTAGCTGTTGCAGTACCGGCGATATTTGCAGAAGAACATTTTCGAAAAGTAAATCATATTAATTTTTGCTGCAAATATGGAAAGAAAACCCTGTATGCAGCAAAAATCACAGCCGGAGTAACGCTTTCTCTTGGGGGGACCATATGCCTTGTTCTGGCCTGTGCGATCCCTGTTTTGATCCTTTATGGCTTCCATGGACTGAATACACAGATACAAATGATATATCCTGCGTGCTCCCATTCTCTTATCATCGGACAGGTACTGGGCATACAGCTTCTCATACTGCTGACAGCAGCAGTTCTGGAATCGGCATTTGCCATGTTCTGTGCAGAAAAATTGAAAAGCAGTACAGGCACTATGGCTGTAATGGTTGGAATCCTTTTGCTATCCATGGCAGTGAATATTCCGGATCAATTTCGTATGGCAAGCCAGTTGTGGCTCTGTATTCCGTCCAATGCCCTGGCAATTTGGAACCTTCTGGACTGCCGCCTGATACCCCTGTTTGGAAAATATTTTACCCAGATGCAGCTTCTGCCAATTATATATGTGGCTCTTGCAGCGCTGCTGGCGGTGGGAGGCTACAGAGGATATAGAAGATATCAGGCGGTAAAGTAAAAAGAGTATGGCATCTGGCATCATTGTTTGCAGTATAGGAGTGTTTGTTGGGCTTTTATATTCATATTCAGTCGAGGTTGCTTTAATGATACACAGAAGATAAGGTGTTTTTCTGTAAAAGCTTATTTAATAACTATGAATAAGTAAATTTGAAAAAGTATACAAAATTATGGTTACTTTGTCTTTGTGAGAGCCGCATATAGAATTTATGATTTCTTTGCGTTTGCATATTACAGATTCTATTGTGCAAAGTTCTGTATTTGCTCATTTATAGTTTACTATAAAAACAAATGATATATCAAGAGTCAGACCCTGCTCAGATCTGGCTCTTGTTATTTATGAAAGCCAGGAGTAACTTCCCAAAAGTGCAGAAAATCAGCATCCTGGCTTTATATCGTGAAATGCATTGATTGATGAATGTTTCTATTCTGCCGGTGCATCATTTCCATAGCCAATAGCTAATATATTAACGGGATCTAGGTGATCTGGTAATGAAAATTCCTGTTTGATTATATCCGGCTTAAAAAAGCATACCCAGACCGCACCTAATCCCAGCTCTGTCGCCTGGAGCATCATGTGATCTGTCAAAATAGCTGCGTCAATATCTGTTGTCTGTTTGTTATCAAAAGGTCGTTTCCACGCTTTTGAATGATCTGCACAAACAATAATCGCTAATGGGGCATTATATATGTTTCCGGCTTTTGCAATACTTTTCAACCGTTCTTTGTCCTGTACAACCAATAATTTAACGGGCTGCAGGTTTGCCGCAGTTGGTGCAACATGAGCACAGGCAAGTATTTTATCCAGCTTTTCTTTTTCTACAGGCTTATTTTTGTAGGCTCTGACGGAATATCTCTTTTTTGCAATATCTAATACATTCATGCTTTTTAATCTCCTTTGTTCTTGTGAATCAGGTCAACCTGTACTATAATTATATCTGTAATACTTTATTAGACAAGAACGCACTATTTTGTAATATACTACCTGAAAAGAAAGTAAGAGAACATTATGGAAAGTAATTGCTGTGGTTTTAATTGCCCCGTTGAAGCAACCATTCAATTAATCGGCGGAAAATATAAGGCTGTCATTTTATGGCACTTAATGAATTAAACATTATGGTACAGTGAGATTCATAAGCGTATTCCAAAAATGCTGGCGCAACAGCTTCGTGAGCTGGAAAAAGATGGATTGATTAACCGTAAGGTTTACCCGGTGGTTCCGCCAAAAACAGAATATTCTTTAACTGAATTTGGAAGAACTTTAACTCCAATTCTTGATGAACTGTGTAACTGGGGTGAAAACTATTTACTTCAAAATGAATTGTAAGCCGTGATAATCAGATCTCATGCTGTGAGCTGTTTATCACGGCGTTTTTAGTGATACTTTAATTTGGGGCTTTTTGTAATCTTATAAACTATAAATGAGTAAATATCGAATCTTACACAATAAAATCCGCAGTATACGGACATAAAAGAAATATTAAACTCTATATGCGCATCTTACCAAAAAAATTCGTGATGATTTTGTGCGCTTTTTCATATTTGCTCATCTATAACATTAAAAATAATATATCGACCCTACAACTATAAATAACATATGATTCTTTTCCCCCTCCTCTGCACAGATCACAAGCAGCAGAAAACATAAGCTCCTGTTATTTGTCTTATCCTGTCCGCTTCCGGGATCGAGCAGAAGCCTGACAGATCTAAAACTATGAACTTTCAGATTCTCTGCAGACTGAAGCGCCAGAACACAGCTGCAGGATTTTACCATAATCCTGTATCCGACTAACGCAGACATGCCGCACGCCTCTAAAGTCCTCAATCCTGAAGGGACTTGCTCCGCTTCGAGCACCAGATGCAAACTGCTATGGGCAGTCATATTCCCCTACATCTGGTCACATCCTCTCCTCTAATTACATCCTCACAAAGCGTTTTTATTAACCACAAAAATTCGTACAGAACGTATTACTTTCCCGGGGCATAAAAATAGCCAGAGCCGGATATGAAACGCCCTAAAATATCACATTTCAGGGACGTCTCAATATTCATCCATGCCTGGCTATTAATAAATTCTTATTTTCTGTTGTAATTGATCAGACAGCCTTTCAATATGATTTCTCTTTCATCGTCTGTCAGTTCTCCGAGAGTTACCTGAAATTCTTTCAGGCCTTCCGGTCTTACCACATATCCTGAGATATTTTCCGCTTTTTCAGCCACAGCCTTACGGATACCAGGGAACAGAAGGTAATCTCCATTCTCAAACGGAAGCTCTCCGTCCTGAATCAGGAATGGGAGCATACCCCAGTTGATCAGGTTGGAACGATATCTTTTTGTTGCATATTCATTGGCAATATTTGCCCAGCCTCCAAGTACTTTCTGACAGGATGCCGCCTGCTCTCTGGCAGAACCATCGCCCGGTTTTACCGCAAAGATCGTGCTTCCAATACCCAGATTGCCATCGCCGATCTCCGGGAACTGTTTCTGAACAGTTCCCATTACCTGCTGCAGTTCCGGTACAGCCTCCAGAGGGCATTTGCCTTCCTGGATTGCTTTCTGAGCTTTCTGAATTTCTTTGGCGCGGCCTACATACTCGGGATCCTTTCTGGACAAAGTAAATTCTGCCAGTCCAAGAGGATTGGAGCGATAGGATGAGGTTTCTCCTGAAGGAATCAGCTCGTCTGTTGTTGTAACCGGATCATGGATTTCAGAAACTACTTTCAGTACAAGATTCTCTGCCAGCTCCGGCATTTCCGGCCAGTCCTTAATGTTTGGTCCGAACTGGATCTCCACATCTGGATCTGCTACGCCCTTGCTGTCAAAAATACGATTTTCGTAAATTGTTTTGTCAAAGAAATACTTCTGGCCTGTATAAGTTCCGGTAAAGTTTTCTGCTGAAGTCAGGAAGCCTTTGTTTGCTGCTGTGGCTGCAATAGATCTTGCATCCATAAGCGCCACTGAGGAAATCTGTCCGTTCTGTATCTTGGAGCCTTCGCGGTTCGGGAAGTTACGCGTGGTGTGGCGAATACTCAAACCGTTGTTGATTGGCGTATCGCCCGCGCCAAAGCATGGGCCGCAGAACGCGGTTCTGATGATTGCGCCTGCGCCGATCAAATCTGCTACCACACCTTTTTTGGCGAGATCCATAAACACCGGCTGTGATGACGGGTAAACCGCTAACGAGAAGGTGTCATTGCCGCAGGATTGACCGCGCAGCGCATTCGCCGCCGCGATGACGTTTTCGTAGTTACCGCCAGAACAGCCCGCGATAATCCCCTGCTGCACTTTCAGGCGACCATTTTCCACTTTATCCAGCAGCGAGAGTTTGGCTTTACCGTGCGCCACGCGTTCGGACTCAATTTCAATCTCACGCAGAATGTCGGTCAGGTTCTGGTTCAGCGTGTCGATTTCATACACATTGCTCGGGTGGAATGGCAGCGCAATCATTGGTTTGATGGCGCTTAAATCAACGCTGATGCAGCCATCGTAGTACGCCATTGGTTGAGGGTTAAGTTG
>OLPB01000569.1_pt1 | contig 21235 bp, 14 predicted proteins | sample 1672001 | NCBI WGS metagenome assembly OLPB01 (sample SAMEA3136635, study PRJEB25190) | human gut metagenome | biome: human gut; feature: human-associated habitat; material: faeces | place: Austria | collected 2013 | reverse complement strand
AACAGGCCCGCGCCCACGACCACCAGATCGGGATACTCCACCGCTTCAGTCATAATGGCTCATTCCTTTCATCAGTTGAAATTACTTACAAAATGCAGCTTCATCTATGGTACCCACGAACATGACTCGTTACGACGTCACCATTTTATTGATAAGAGGATAAGGTTCCGTAAGCAACCCTTTTTGAATATGCATGCGCAGAAATAAGAATCAACTCAGTAGACCACACTCATTCCAGCACAGCGCTGTTCATCTTTCAGCTACCTTCCAGTCACTTAGAAGACACTCGTTCGTCCACAGCTAAACACTAGAATGTGTTCGGTTTGATTGTATAGGGTCTCCAAATTTATACGGGGTTATCATCTTGAAGGATGCGATGATGCTTTTTTCCCAGCTTAACAGCCATGATTGTGTCCCTTCATACGTAAAACATGCTAAACAGCCGTTTGCAGGAGGAACGTATCGTCCTCTCTCAAACAATGAGGGAACCCACGCCCAAGTCCCGTCTAATTTCAAAGCGCATCATAGTTCAACGCTTTATACGCAAAAGTCGACGATTCACACCGATTCCAATAGCACCAGCATCTTTATCCCCCACGCCAGCGCATTACTCCGACCAGCAGAAACAGCAACAGCCGCAATCGTCAACAAAGTTGCGAACAATAGCGATCAAATTGTCCCGTTTCCTGGAACTCAGCTAGATCATTCCATAGATCGTATCTCAGACCAAACCGTTAAGGCCTGCAAAAGGGTCGCACAAACCGCAGCAAAAACACTTTCCGCAGCGGGACATGCAATCGTAGGCACAGTCCAAAACGCCGGACGTACCGTTCACTCTGCCACTGGAACAATAAAAAAGGCTTGGCCTACTTTCGTTGATTCCAGAGCCATCCAGCTCATCATCAAATTCTTCTCAAAGGCGCATGCCCTATGGAAGAACCGCATGAAGTTCTCCTACGCGTTCTACACCGTTGTGTTTGCACTGCTAACTTCGGCTGAAGTCATTTTCTTACAATGGGGAATGTACGACGAACCAGAATATGGGGCAGATGCCGAAATCGATCAAACAACAAGGATTTTGCAAAGTGTCGCGGGACAAGTCACCAAATTCGTCAGTCAGATGTGGCTTGAACAGAAATATCTTTTCCTCGTCAATTTTGTTGGATTGGGGCTTATTTATCTCGCATTGATTTGCATTACTAATAGATTCTGGATTGCCACAGCCATTTTTGGTACTGCACTAACAGCTTTCGGAGTGGCCAATAGCATTAAACTTGAGCTACGAAATGAACCTATAATTCCAGCAGATCTTACTTTTATTTCTGGTGGAGACACTGGAAATATTCTATCTTTCATCCCCCAAAGCAGCCAAGGCTTTGTCAGCGGAGCAATCACAATTCTGCTATGGTTCCTTGGATTATGCCTCGTCTTCTTCATCCTTGATGGTCGCAGACATTTTATCCATTGTTCATGGAGACACCCTCTGGCTAGCGTAAAAAACGTAACTGGAACTATCTCAAGGATTATTGCGGCACTTTTAAGCGTCGCACTCCTATGCTCTTACACATGGAATTTAAGCGTCCCCGATTCATGGTCATACGCATGGGCAAAAGAGATGGGATACACCCCTCAACTATGGGACGCAACTAATGATGCAAAGGATAACGGTGCTGCCACGACCTTTATGAGCCTGATTCATGTCAAGGCAATGGACAAGCCTTCAGATTACAACGAAAAAACAATGAAATCTCTTGCCAAAAAATATCAGGGTGAGGCATCAAAGATTAATTCCGACCGTACGAATAATCTTACCGACAGTACCGTCATCATGATTCTTTCCGAAACTTTCTCAGATCCAACACGAGTACCTGGAATTTCTTTCGATATCGACCCCATTCCCAACATCCGAAACATCAAGGATGCTACTACTTCTGGCCTTATGCTTTCACCTGGGTACGGCGGTGGCACCGCAAATATAGAGTATCAGGCTCTTACCGGCATGAATCTCGCCAACTTCAACGATTCGTTGATTGTGCCATATCAGCAAATGGTTCCGAACCAGAAAGACCCATACTCTTTCAATCAAATATGGACCCAGAAGTATGGCGATAATGCATCTACCGCCGTTCATCCTTACTACCAAAGCATGTATCTACGCAATGTGAACTATGCAAAATTCAAGTTCTCGTACCTTTACACACTAGATAGCAAGAAACCTCTATGGCACACCAATCGCATTGACAATTCCCCCGTCACTAGCGACAGCGAAGCATACCAGTCAATTCTCGACCTCGTAGAGGGAAAGAAAGGTTCATGCGACAGTCCACAGTTCCTGCAACTCGTGACAATGCAAAACCATATGCCCTATAACGATTGGTACATCGACAACGAATTCAAGGAAGCAGATACTTCTGAGGACATCACTGATGAGGAACGGTATTCCATCGATACGTACACTAAAGGTCTTAACATCACCGATCAGGCAACTGCAGATTTCCTCAATCAGCTCAATACAATAAATAAGCCGATTACTGTTATTTTTTACGGAGATCATCTTCCTGGCATTTATTCATCAGCAGATCAGGATAAAAGCAACACAACGCTTCTGCATGAGACCGACTACTTCATCTGGTCCAATAACGCTTCACCATCTGCAGGAATGAAACTTGACAATTCAGAATCCTCTTATGTTTCATCAAACTTCTTCATGTCTTTAGCCGCGGAGCATATGGATGCAAAGGTATCACCTTTCCTGGCTTTGCTCACAGAACTTCATCAAGAGGTTCCAGCCGTAAGCCGCGTAATCTCCGAAAATGGTGGTATCGGACAGGGAACGGCTACCTACATCGACGAGCAGGGCAACACCATTCCAAGGAAAAAACTGTCAGAGAAAGCCAAACAGTTGCTTGATGATTATCTTCTCGTCCAGTATGATCAAACTTCAGGGAAAAGCTATCTTCAAAATATGAATTTCACTCAGATTCCCGAATAGCGAAAAGGGTCAGAGAAAAATCCCTGACCCTTGACTGATCTTTGTTTAACGCCAACCACTGACGCTAAACAGTATCATTCTACTTACCTTCAAAAATATGCCGCCATGTTTCCATTGAAGAAATGTTATGCGCTCGGTACTGAGCAGATAGACGTTTCCAGTTTCGCATGATCTTACGGGTTAGTCGATATCCTTCAATCATGTTCCGGCGGAAAAGGCGGTTATCCCTCTTCAACCACGCTACCCCATTACCATCAGGCGTGGTGACCAACGCTGAGTTAACACGATCAAATGCGAGCCATGTCCAAGCAGCGTCCTGCGCCGGAATCGCAGCATCTGGATTCTTAGCTTTACTAGGATCAACGTTCTTAATAAAGCTTTTTGCAATTAGCCCGACAGCAGCCTTATAGCGGCTCTTCATCGTAGACGGATGATTACGCGGGGAATCGGTCTCGCCTGACGGTTCCGGATAATCCTCGAAACTGTCCTTAGCCTGAGCATCCGGATACTTAGCACGTAGCTCTCTGACTTCACCCAATTTAGTAGGCAGACAGTCCACAATGTATTGTGGACCTCTCAGAATGTCTCTTAATGCCATGTGATGCAGTGCCATAGCAGAATACACGAAACGTAAACCTAAGCTCGCGTCACCGTAAAGGACTTCCACGAGCATATTAGGCCTGGCTTCCGGATATGTGACTAGCGCGGCAAGCCAACGGTTACGCTCAGTGAAATATTCTTCCCAGGAACGTGCGGGATCCTTATCATGCCATGCTTGATGCCATACAGCCACACCCGGCAGGCAAACCGTTGGAAAACCGGCCTTTTTCGCACGCAATCCGTATTCGATATCATCAAACTTAATAAATACCGGCAGAGAAAGTCCTATCTTCTCCAAAACCACTGTTGGAATCAGGCACATCCACCAGCCATTGAAATCTTCATCAATACGTTGGTGACGTTCTGGAGAATCACGAAGAGGCTCTACCGAAAAATCATGGTTGTACCCCAGACCCTTCGAGGGATGCATCCACATTCGCCGCGCATTGATTCGTTCACCTTGTGTGTACAGCATGGTTCGATTGTCTAGGTGGAACATTCCACCGCCCACGAGCACAGGTCTGACAGTATAATCGGAGAATTGAATGGAACGTAGAATCGACTCAGGCTCACTTATAGCATCATCATCAAGCAAAAGAACGAAGTCACTCTTCTTTGCTTTAAGCGTCTCATACATGCCACGAGAGAATCCACCAGATCCTCCAAGATTTGCCTGCTGAATATAGGTCAGTTGAGCCCCTAAATCTTCGGCGATGTGAGTATATCCCTGCTGATTCTTGACCAAATCGTTTCCTTGGTCGGTGCAATACACCGTGTCCAGACGCTTCCTCAGTTCTTTAGCCCCAGCTATTGCTCGTAACTGATTCATGCAATAGGAAGCACGGTTGAACGTAGTAATGGCAATAGACATGGTGGTCAGTTTGGACGCAGTACGAGCACTTTGTGGGACAGACCATGCAGCCTCGCTAATAATTACTTCTCCGTCCAGAGATTCGGCATCAAACCAGAAATAACCGCCATCCATTAGACCCGTCATAGGAATATCCACAGTGACACGTTCAACTTCCTGCGGTGAATGCACAACCTTCTCAGCAACCGGATACATCAAGCCTCGTCCGGTGGAACGGAACACATTGATCTTCGCATTTCCTTGGATATCTGCGGTAAAGCGCACCATCTTCACAGAAGTCCAGCGACGCCAATAAGAAGCTGGAAATGCATTGAAAAAAGTACAGCCAGACATGTGCCCATAGTTCTTCAACGCTATTGTGTTCCGATTTAACACAGTGAATGAATCACAACTCACCCCGGCAGAAGAACCAGCATGTCGCATAATGCGTTGTAACGTCGACTGGTTCATTGATCCGAACTCGAGACGTCGCATATCAATGCGAGAGTCCAATGTGGTCTCGGCAACGTGAGGCCTCGTCCAATCAATCGCATACAGAGGAAGCGTCTGCTCGGCATCCTTGATCGGATAGACAACCCGCATCACGGTTTCCCAAGCGGTTTTTTCTTCCAAAGACATATCCGACGTCATTGACAACCTCTCTAATTCATTTCTATGTTCTTATTTCCTATAGTAGCGCGATCTCGTTTGTCATCTCTCATGCATTTGTTTTCAAAAAATAAAGAGGACACAGCCCGAGCTATGCCCTCTTTATTTGATGCATCACCGCATATCAACCGCGACCGGTGGTCCGGTCAAACCAATGCCAAGCTCGCCATTCAGGAACCCAAACATTGCCTTTTTGCATTGCACCAGTGGCCTGATCAAAGTAATACCAAGAATTATCATGCCAATTCAGACCCTTGACCATCTTGCCTGTCGTAAAGTCGTAGCGCACCCACTTGCCACCATTGGAACGCACATACGTGTCCCCATGGAACATGGCACCAGTATTTTGATCGAACAAATACCAGCCCGTATGTGCGGCATCGTAGTTCACATATGTCTCACCATGAGCCATCTTGCCAGTAGTCCAGTCATAATAGACCCACTTACCACCATTGCTAGGGACATAAGTCATACCCTTGGTCATAGCGCCAGTAGTTGGATTGAAGTAGTACCATCCACCGTACCTATAATCTTCACCCTTGATCATATGACCTTGGGCATCGTAGCGAACCCATTTATCGCCGGAAGGGATATAAACATCCTTGTTCGTTGCGAGCGAGCCATCTTTGTCAAACCAGTACCAGGCGTCACTGTCCGGATCATAGACCTCTTTAGACACAGCCTTTACACCATTGTCATACCAATAGCGCTTACCATTCTCAGTAACCCAGCCGTTAACCCCTGGACGGTATTCACCATATCCTGCACGGACTCTCGCATTCCAAACGATACGCTTCGCAGTCGGATCACTAACAGTAATCACAGTTCCGTGACGGTTTGGAATACTCCTGCCATCCACATTGGTAGTAGTGATACGACGCGTATTACGCCAACCACTGCTTAAGGAAGATGACTGTGTGACAAAAGTACCGGCAGTTCCATCCGCTTGACCATACGGATAATCCTTCAACTTGTCAGTATAGAAATAATACTGACCGTTGTACTTAGTCAGCGACGGACCTTCGTAACCTGTAACCACATTCGCATTCACCAGTTTCCATGCAGAAGAATCACCAGCACGGCTCAGATCATTAATGGAATAAATCTGATTGGTCACACCATTCTTCTTAATACTTAGATAGTAGGTTCCATCCTCTTTATAAAGGGAAGGATCCAACCAGTTATTTGAATTGTCAGGCAAACGAATAGCAGTCAAATCACCATACTTGAGCTGTGGCTGCGCTCCAGGATCCATCGTAGAATCGCTCCCCGGCTGCAAACCAGTTGCCTTCACCAGATACGGATGCATGACGTCCTTCTGGGACTGTCCGTGGAAAGCACCGTAGTAGCCAAGAGTCGTAACAATCCACAGATCACCATTGTCATCAATGAAACCGTCAGTTCCAGCGGAATCATATTGCCCAGATGGCAGATTGCCACCTGTATCAGGGGCGCTGACAGGTGCCAAATTCTGGCTGCTGCCGCTGTTCGGATAGCTCCAATCAATCAGATTCTTTGATGACCCCAGCATCGGCGTAAAACGCCATCCCAAATTCTTCTGATTCTGAGTGTATCCACCAAGAATCCAGAATGTGCCCTCTTTGTACATGATGGAAGGATCATGAATGGAATTTACATACGATGGCTTACCCGTCACATGCGAACTACCGTTGCCATCCGTTTTATATGCAGTACTTATCTGTTGAAAATCAGAACCGTTGTACGACATATAAACCGTATCAGATAAATCATTATCGCTGTTCCAGAAGACACCAACTTCCATATCTGGATAGTCAATATCATCAGCATTAGCTACAAGACCGCTCATTGGGCATGCAATCATGCCCATAACCAAGCAGGTCGCCAGAGCCTTCATCCTTCCCATCTTCAACCTCCCAGTCAACACTTTAATTCCAACCATAATGTTTTCACCCTTGAAAAAGCAAAACACCATGCCGCTCCTCAGTATACCGCTTCAGAGCTTCGAGGGCACCCCCGATGACGTATCATCACAACTTCAAAACTCCGGATGGAAAGACTATTATGGTGATGACCTACTACATGGGAAAGAGGAGAAATGCAACACTATACTTCTTTGTCGCGGATTGTACTAGCGAGCGCACTTGCTCTATCATTGGCGCTAGTTTCCCCAGCATCAGCAACTCCCGCAGATTCCGTCATCCCACCATACGAAAACTATACTGGTTGGGTCTATCAAGAGGGGTCACAATACTGGTTTGATTCCGGTATCATGGCTCGTTCCAAGGAAATCTATGACCCGTCAAGCAACGCTTGGTACTGGCTTGACGCAGACGGGACGATGGCTCATGATAAGGACGTTTACCAATCTTCTAACGACGGAAAATGGGTGCGTTACGATTCTGCCGGGCATATGATCAAAGGCGAAGATTATCGTTATGATGGTTGGTACTTCTTCGACTATACGACAGGTGCTATGGCCAAGGGGATGAAGCATATCAGTTCCAACGGCGGAAAATGGGTCTATTACGATTGGATCAACGGCCAAATGGCGCATGGCGAGAAGTATGTAAGTTATGATTCCGAACACACCGGTTGGTATCTATTCGACGACAATACCGGCGCGATGTTCCACGGAGACACTTATATTCGTTCCAACGGCGGAAAATGGGTACGCTACGACCGGACAACGGGAAAAATGGTTAAGGGACTGCATTATCAAGATGGCGCCTATTATTACTTTGATCAAACCACTGGAGCAATGGCTCACGGTAAGGCATGGGTCCCCGAATGGAACGATTACGCTTGGTTCGACAATATAACTGGCCGATACACCGGGCAGAGAGGAAATGGAAATCACAATTCCAATTCAGGCTCAAACTCTCCGCAAGGAGTGTACTACAAGAACTGTGACGCGGTTCAAGCAGCAGGTAAAGCTCCCCTATATCGAGGTCAACCCGGATACAGGCCAGAATTGGATCGCGATAATGACGGTATAGCCTGTGAAGTCAAGTAAATGAGTGGGGCGCCTGAAAAGGCACCCCACTCATTTTTGCTGAATCTTACTTCACTGCCTCAAATAGAAATCTCATCTACTCAATTTCAACCTGAGTATTGTCTGTCGGCTCGATAGTCAGTGCTCGATCGCTCAGTAAAGCGTATTCTCCGTTCCGATCATCCCGAATGACAAAGCTACATGCATTATCATCTAGCGCGACACCAACGGCATCCGTTGTTTCCGGATTTGTTTGACTTGGAATCCTCAATGAAGTAATCAGCCTAAACTCGCCATTATTGAACAATTCAAGAGGCATTTCGAAATGAATGACTTGGTGCCCGTGTTTTTTCATCTTCAGCACCTTTGCACCAGTATCATAGGTGATTCCACCGCGACGGATGTCATGCAGTGCTATTGCAAGATAGAAATCTCCAGGTTCATCATACTGATATTCCACATCAAACTTAAAGACATCTCTACCTGTGCAAAGCTTCGGCGACACAGCTATCGTTTTTAGTAGAGGACAACGCTCGTTAAGTCCATTTGGATAGCCGCCACGCTCTTCCTGACGTCTGCGTTCCGCTTCTTCCTCAGCTTCAAGATTAGCTAAAGTGTATTGCTGGGAAACAGTTTCAGGATCGCCCAGGGCCTCCACTTCACCATTTGCAATCATCATGGCACGAGAACAGTATTTCTTCACCGAATTCATATCATGCGTAACGAGAATAACGGTCTTAGTAGGGTCCTTCCGAATCTCAGTGAAGAAATCATCACACTTACGTTGGAACGCCTCGTCACCAACCGCAAGAACCTCATCTAGCACCAAAATATCGCCCTGCGCCTTAATCGCCACAGAAAAAGCCAAGCGAACCTGCATGCCTGAAGAATAGTTCTTCAGCTTTTGGTCCATAAACTCTTCAAGCTCGGCAAATTTGACGATATCGTCGTACATACCGTCAATCTCTTCATGAGTAAAGCCAAGCAACGAACCATTGAGATATACGTTTTCACGCCCAGTGAGCTCAGGATTGAAACCGACTCCCAATTCAATGAATGGCACCAGCTTGCCATTCACGCTGATGGATCCAGACTCGGGATAATAAATCTGGGAAATAAGCTTCAGTAACGTCGACTTACCGCCGCCATTACGACCTACAATTCCAAAGAATTCCCCCTGATGGACTTCAAAACTGATGTCCTTGAGTACTTCTTGCTTCCTGTATCCTTTGATTCCCTTGGTCCAATTTATAAAAGCCTGCTTGAGTCCTGTAGCCTGCTCCGTAGGAAGTTTAAAACACTTAGACACGTGGCTAGCAGATAATACCACAGGCGTCTTGGAATAATCAATCTTTTCAACTACAGTCTCGGACATTACATGACCTCCGCGAATTTACGACTATTTCGACGGAACAAGTGGATTCCAAGCCACAACAATATTGCCGTGAAAACCAATGGGAACAACTTTATTGCCCAATTATCGAACTGATTCCAAATAGTCGGCTGTGTCTCAGGCGCTATGAAATTATGTCGAATATCTTGAATTACCTGAGCAAATGGATTCAACAACTCAAGACGTGCCAAATCAGCAAGAACACCACCTCGATCCGTTACATACGTAAGAGGGTAAATGATAGGCATTCCGTAGAATACCAATTGCTGAAGCACATCCCAAATATGAGCGATATCACGGAAATACACATACATTGTAGACATGAGTAAGGTCACGGCCAATGTGATGACGTAAAGCTCAATGATGTTAAGAGGAAGCAGTACAACTCGCCAAGTGAAATGCACCCGCGCAACCAATGCAAACAAAAAAACCACAACCAAATTGATGGCATAACTAATCAACGCACCGACCGTCGCAGAAACAACCACAATATAGTTCGGAAAATGAATCTTGCGAAGTAGATCTCCACGGTCCACTACTGAACGAAGTCCGACATTCGTCGATTCAGTAACAAACTGCCAAGAGCTGATGCCAAGCAGAAGTACCACCGGATAAGTGGATGTACCGTCAGACATACGCAAAAACTTGCCAAACACGACATACATCACACAAAACATCATCAACGGTTTCAGCACCGACCAGGCGATTCCCAAAAAGGATCCCTGATATCGAAGCCTGAAATCAGTCTTCACCAGACCTTGCAGCACGGTCCATGCATAACCGTACCTGTCTTTCACGTTTTTCACCAACTGTTTCACAAGTTGTATCCTATCAGCGCCCATTCATAAGCTGCCCATGAACTGAGAATGCTCGGCATTTCATCACATGGATGATTTGCTATCTTATTTGCCCGCATTATGGAAAGTGTACGCTCGATACCCTGCTGAATTGAATACTGGGCCTTCCAGCCGAGATCAGAAAGCTTGCCGCCATCCATCAATGCGAGCGTAGCAGTCGAATACCCCTTCGATTCCACACCATCAGGCAGCTCAAAACGCACATTTACACCAAAATTCTGTGCAACAAACGCTGTGCTAAATCACATAGCTTGCAATCAGATGTTCTATCAGCGATGTTATACGCTTCTCCTGCCTTCCGTTAAGAAGGCACTACAATAACCCACTCACTGTATCACCAACATAAACATAAGAATAGTGCTGCACCCATCGCTTTTTAGCACAACCTTCACCAGCAAGCCTCTTATGTATAAATTACGACAACGACTTGCTGTCATCGTCATGCAACGTTGACCCATAAGTCCTAGATTCGAAGCAAGACAGAACGTACTCCATGTACGGAATGCGTCGCATCACACGCTTCTCGAAGGAGACGATTCTGATAATCAACAATTTCACGAAGCTGTGCATTTGAACGCTCCAAGTCGTCACGCGCACGGCAAACTTCGTTAGAAAACAATCAGTCGGTCAAAACGTTCTCGTATCTGCCTCAATACAGATGTCATAATCGTCCCCTTTCTCTTTAAAAAGAGACCAACCTCTCATGAAAAAGAATAGTACCGTGCGCCTGCAGCCAAGCAGCAAACGCACGGTACATCTTTATAATTTCAGCAAGTAGTTAGGCAAACCACCGTCTTTACTAGTCCATCTTCAGATAATGCTTCCAATATGATACTGAAGTCAGCTCAACACGAGCAGCTGCATATTCCTTGCGCAAGCGTTCGATATTGGCCTTGTAATACTTCAAATCTCGAGCGTAACGCTTCTTGATGACTCCATAACGCTTCACATCCTTGGTACGGATACAACCTTTACGGTTATACCAATCAAGGACGATCAGCTTATGCTTACCTCGAATAGCACCAGCTGGGTAAAGCCATCCCTGCAGTGGAATCACCGCATATCCAGAGCCATCCTTCTTAACATATCGCTGATTGTTATCAGTGATAAGATCTTCCAAACGCTCCGGCATACTACGAGGCTTATCTCCATCAATCAGCTGACGATCCACATCCTCAACACGGAAGCCAGCCAATTCCGGGTCCTTATCCGCCTGAGCCTGCAACGTCTCGAAATCTACAAGCTGTTCCTTGTTGCGGTTGGCGGCCATAAAGCTTTTTTCAGATTGCCCCGGTTTCTTGATGAATTCCGGTCCCTTCAGGAAGTCCTCAAAAGCATCAAGACACAGCTCGGCATTGGCATAGCCGAACTTCTTCAGCTCCAAACGGATGTTGTTATGCAACTCCTTCATGAAATCAGCATCAGGCGCCATTCCGCAGGTAGCCTGAGCAATCATAGTATTACGAGTCGTTTGGTAACGTTCTACGGCCGCATTGTAGCGTTCGAAGAACGACATGTGCCATACGCACAGGCTGTTCATCGTAATGAATCCAGTCTTGCAACGAATGCCATACTCCGCATCATCGCAACGCACGAACACCGGCAGAGGCAGGCCGTTTTTCTCAATCACAGAAATTGGAATACAGCAATACCACCACGCAGCATACATGTTATTGCGCTGCCACTTCGTCGGAGTGAACATCTCGTTGTAGACGAGATCTTCAAACAGGGTAAGACGCATTCCAGGCTTGCAACCGGCGAACGTACCCTGAGGGGTCATGTTACCGATGTCTTCCCACTGATCTTCACCAATCTCATAGTTCAGCATCGCACCGCTAATCATATCTTCACGATGCTCTTCTTTGAGAATTCGCAACAAATTGTAAGTACGCTTAATGCTTTCCGGAGAAACCGCAACATCATCATCCATTAGCAGAATATTCGTGGCTTTCGGATCCTGTTCCATCGCCGTGATCATGCCACGAGTAAAGCCGCCAGCACCACCAACGTTGTCGTTCGGAATCACCGTGATACGGTCGCTAGTGAGCTTTTCGGCATCCAAGGTGCGACCATTATCCATCACATACATGTGGAAATGCTTCGCAATTGGGTCGGCAGATTCAACAATCTGCTCTTTCACCAACCCAATATTACGTTCAATGAACGCTTCCTTCTTGAAGGTCGTAGTAGACAGCACTAGCTCAACATCATTGAGATCGCCATCAATCTCAAGTTCGTAATAACTATTACGAATATCGACAGAGCCTTCGGTCTTGATAATGAAACCAACGATCACCATATCATCGGTAATCGTCAACGGCATATCAACCGACTGCCATTGACGGCTGGCAGACAATCCCCGATGAACGCCTTCCACCTCAATCGGATCATGGGCAAATGCATCACCCATGGTCTGCTGAACTTCACATGCGGCACCCTTCAGCTCAAGGTGCAAAGTGAAGGACTTGGCCTTAGTGAACTGCTTCAGCTTTCTCACAGATAATGAATTGAAATACGTGCTGAAATCAAACGTTCCAGCACCGTGCATCTCCCACTCCCCCTGAGTCTCATTAAAGATCACGGGATGATCGGAGCGACAATACAAAGCTGGATATGCAACCGAACGCGGATTCGTTTCAAGAAGAATGTTCGCAAATTTCATCGAAGTCATACGTCATACAATACCGTTGCCCCTTGAAGAGAACAAAAATCATGAAAAGAATTCAGGCTTTATCCACAACCTCTTTTCTCCTGAGCTGTTTCTTCGCCAACTGAGGATAGAACCATTCATTGATGACCGGCACGTAATAAAGTGCGGCAGCTAGCAGCAAATCCAAGGGAAGTCTCATAACAAATGCAGTAAAAGTTAGTGGCACCTGTGGTAAAACCTCTTGGACCGATACTAGAATCATTTGCCAAGGCAGCACATCATCTTCAATAAGATGGACACACAGAATGGCCAAGCTGGATCGTCCAGCCAAACTCAGTGCCGAGCCTACGACCGGCACCTTATCAATACATTCTGAAATACCTACCAAGCAAAGCGTACCAGCCAAACTGCCGACAACAGCAAGTACCGGTCTTGTACCGTAATCATTCATTGCCATACTCATTCCACCAAAGAATGCAATGTCAACGATCCAAACTACCCCCGCTGCAAACCACAGCCAATGAAAACGTTGCATAAGACCTAGCACATCATGTTGCTTTGCCAAATAGCCAATATATAAGAAAGCAACAGCACACATGCCCGACTGCAAGCTCCAAGGCAGCCAGATATATCTTGCGGAAACATAGCCGAAGGCAAAGCATCCCGCAACCCAAATAGGAGTCTGCGGCAATTTAGCGAAAACATGCAACAGTAAGTGCGCCCAGAACAACGCCAGCAAAAACCAAATTGCGCCAATACGAAAATTTACAGGCCACAATGTGAGTTCAGATATGTCGCCACTGCCATAAAACGCCGCTTCCCCCCACTGACGCAATGCATCTCTTCGGCTACCATGATCAATAGTTGCCACGCAAATAACGCCCAGCAGAACAGCCACACCCGTTAACAAGTATGTGCATAGCAACTGCCTAGCTTCTTTTGCCCAGTGAAAAACACGCTCTGGATGCATGAAATAACCGGACAGAATAAAGAACAGAGGCATATGGAAAGAGAAACATACCGAAACGATAAGCTTCGCGAAATGCGAGGGGACCACAAACTGCGCTTCTATAGCGCTATGGCTCAAAATTACGCATAAAATCGCAATACCTTTGGCTATGTCGAAGAAACGGATTCGCTGCATAGTCTCTTAATCTTCTCTCTTTATCTCTCCAAATCAGAATGCCATTCCAGTCACAAACCAAGCAGTTGCGATATGGACCGCCACATCACATCTTGACCCTGGCGATTAGGATGAATGCCATCGGTATACAGTGCTTGTTGAGGCAAACCCGTAGATTTTCCAACCGTGTGAAAAGCCGAATACAAAGAAGCATATTGCCATCCATGTCGATCACAGATCCGGCGCAGTTCCCCATTCTCTTGACGCATAGTCAAACTCCGCGGATCAGACAACGTATCGATGTTCGCAATGACATACACGTTTGGGGAACCATAATGGGAAGAAACCCTGTTTAGATAAGACTCGGCAACAGCCGAAAAACCATTGACATCCGATTGCCTTAATCGATCATTCGCGCCCAGTATTACAACGGCAGCATCCTCATTCCCAAGAGTATCGTTTCCGATAGCATCATACGCAGAATACGAGCCCACCCCAGGAGCACTCGCGTTGGTCATAGACACTCCATACGAATTGAGATACCTCCGCAAACTGTTGAGTGCTGAAGGTGTTTGTGGAGATGGCTCGTAATAGATAGTACCTTCCAGTTGAAACAACTCATGAGAAGTCGGAGGCTGAGATTCCGAAGCCCCAAAGCCCGCGGCTATGCTATCTCCTAAAACACGAACTGAACGATACCGGCCTTGGCGAATACTCGCGCCAAAACCTGGGGCTGAAGCCGACACAGTATCTTGAGGAATTTTTGCAGAACGCTTGGTATCAACTGCGCCTGTACAGCTGTCAAAATAATAAATTGAACCATTCACATTTTGGCGGCCATACAACATCTTGCCATCAGGCCAGTTATAGCAAACGTGTTTACCTTTAACCCATTGCCATCCATACCGTACGGCACCAGTATGTGCATCAAGCAAATACCACGCTCCATCAATAGGTTGCTCCCCGTAAAGCATCCGTCCCATATGCCGGTCGTAGAACACCCATTTTTGTTGTCTCGAAAGATAGACGAAGCCATACTGAACCGCACCGGTTGAATCATCAAAATAGTACCAATGATTATTCACTACGTGCTGACCATGGAACATCTTCCCTGTGGTCGTATCGTAATATACCCATTTATTCTGAGAAGAATTGTAGTAAAAGCCATACGTCATAGCGCCCGTACACCCATCGAAGTCATACCACCCCGTGTGAGCGACGTCATAGTCTACATATTGCTCACCGTACCGCATCTTTCCAGTGGTCCAGTCATAATAAACCCACTTGCCCCCATTTGAAGGAACGTAAGTCATCCCCTTCGCCATCGCCCCGGTATGCAAATCAAAGTAATACCACCCACCATATCGGTAATCTTCCCCCTTCACCATATGCCCATCAGCATCATAGCGAACCCACTTGCCCCCGTTGGATTGGAGATGAACATCTTTGTTACGAGCTACGGAACCATCCGCTTCGGCCCAATACCAGTTCCCGTCCAGCTGATCATAGATTTCCCGGGAACATACCATCTCACCATTTTCGTAGTAATGTTCCTTGTTCGAGTCCCATCCACTTTCTGGCTGAGATGATTCACCTATTTGATTCAAATGTGGCTGAATCTCAGCAAGAGATTCATTAACCGCAACGACTCCATCAGAGTTTTCGACACTCAGAGGAGCAGCATTTGCGGCATTTACACATATCAACACACTCACACTCATCATCAAGGCAAAAAAACATGCTTCAAATAAGAACTTCCATCTTTCAAGCATTGCACGTTACCCCCCTCTATTAGTCTTACCGTATAAAGTGTCGTTCTTACAATCTGGCACGCTTCCAGGAAACCAGCCCCTGTATCTTTTTGACTCCTAGGACACACTTTTGAATACCAAAAGCAGACATGGGCAAAAGCAATAAATAAAATGGCAATGTATAAATGCCCTTAGCTTCCCAAAGCAAATAACACAAGAATCCTCCGAGGAAAGAGGCACATAGCAACACCTCCACAAATACCCTATTGGCATTTCCTCCTTCGCCCCAGTCCCGAGAGATTGCACAGGTCAACATAACAAGTCCAATGAGCGCAGTCAGATAAACCACTGTCTGCGAGACGTTCTCATACTTAAGCAACATACCTGAGCCTTGCCCAACTAACAGGAAAGAAGCCAGTCCAGAAAAATGATTCGAAGATGTGCCCAACTCCGAATATATAGATGTCATAAATGTAGGTTCAGCCCATTCTGACGATATCTTCTCGAGGAAAAAACGCAATCCATCACTCGGATTGTTTATAAACTCGCCAAGACGGCCTTTGACGAAATCCATAGAAATCTGAGACTGCTGCTCATAATCATTGTTCGTCGCCTCAAACGCTTCCAAAGCAAATCTACTCCACCAACCAGCTGGCGCATTTTCCGGTTGACCCAAACCGATAGCTATCCAAGAAATCATCGGCATGCCTTTACCGAAATCTTGCCCGGTCCAATGTTGGACTAGGTTGACAGGCATCTTAGAAAGAACAAAGGCAGCAACTGCAGACACGAAAGCTACAAGCATTTGCCAAAAACGACGATTACGCAACACCGCGAAAAGCACGGCCAAGATAGTCGCGAGCAATATAATCTGATATGTGGATTTGAACACAATGCCAATACCGCAAATCATGAAGCCCACAACGATAGCAAGCGCGCTCGTCAACACTTTCTTCATTCGAAAAGCCTCAGACACAACCGCCGCACCTGCAATCGTAATGAAAAAACCTACCGCATTTGGATATACAAACGCAGAAAACATCAACAGGGGCACACATGACGCGATCAGAACAACCAAAGCAGACTGTCCCGCATCATTCAACCCTAAAGAAGCACCAAAACGCCACAATATCGCCACCAAGGCTGTAATCGCAACAGCACTAACGACTTGAAACGCAAAGACATTTTTTGCCCCGAACAGAGCAAACACCAAAAGATACCAAAGCATAGGACCGCTTTGGAAGGGATAGTACGTAAAATATGTGTACGCACTTGGAAGATTCCTGTTTACGCACACCATCTCAGAAGATCCTGGAGGGCAATACCCCGGGCTAAATTGTTCCAGATTGCCCGTAAGAAGAATGTTAGCTGCATCTATCAAGCTCTGCGAATCTGGATACAAATAGGCAGTAAATCCTAAAGCAACAAGCCAGATAATCTGCACAGTAAACACATAAATAAGGAGAGCGAGTAAGGCCCATCGTTTCGGCAATCGAGAGATTCCAACCGCCAACAAGGCCAATATCACCAATAATGCCACCGTTCCCAAACAGAACGCGGCAGATGGAATACCCGAACAGAACTCTGCCTTTTCTGTGACATTGCCAACTTCCGGAGCGCTCCTCTGAAAAAACACAGTGCAGAAAACCGATAAAAATAGAAGAAACGCCGTAACGGCGGATTGCAATCCCAAGGCTAGACCCGTTAAAGAACAGGGCACTTTCTTCCAAAACGTCCCACTCTTCTTCGGCATGACCTTCACGTTCCGCTCACTCACTCGGCATACCCCCTTCTTTTCATTGCTAGGAAAAATCAAATCCTCTTCTCAACGATATATCGAGGGCGTTCTTTCACCTCGATATATATTTTCGCAATATATTCCCCCGTTATACCTAGTGCCAGCAAGATAAAACCACCAAGAATCCACATTGAACACATCATGGACCCCCATCCGGCTACTGCATGGCCAGAGAAAACCGATACGAGCGTATATATCAACATAACGATGCCCACAAATACAGAGAAAATCCCCAAACCTGTAATCATCGTCAAAGGCTTGGTTGAAAAAGATGTTACACCTTCAACGGCAAAAGAAATCATCTTCTTCAACGGATACTTTGATTCACCCGCAACACGTACACCTCGCTTGTAGAACACTTTCGCAGTCTTAAAGCCGAGAGACGGCACCAGGCCCCTCAAAAATAGGTTCGATTCCCTATACTGCGACAGTGCCTGTAATGCAACACGGCTCATCAGACGGTAATCAGCGTGATCAGGTACGGTCTCCGTGCCCAGCCATTTCATCATTGAGTAAAAAGCGTGCGCAGTTCCTCGCTTAAACGCAGTATCCGTATCACGGTTATCGCGTACACCATATACGATTTCAGCCCCCTGACGATAGGCCAAAATCATCTCGTCGACAGCATTCGGATCATCCTGCAAATCAGCATCCATAGAGATCACAGCGTCAACATTCGATTCCAATGCGCACATCAGGCCCGCGAAAAGCGCATTCTGATGCCCACGATTATGAGCTAACTTCACTCCATGAAAAATGTTTGAGCTCTCATCATGCAGCGATGAAATCACTCCCCATGTTTTATCAGAAGATCCATCATCCACGAAAACGACTGAACTGTCAGAAGCAATCTGATTCGCATCTTTCAAAGCCTGAAGTTTGCTTTTCAGAGCACTCGCTGTGGCCTGCAGAGCATCCTCCTCGTTATAGCAAGGAATTACAAATGCCATCGTCGGAGCTTCACGCAACTCGGCACAAGTATCGCTGGTTTTCTGTTTGTTTGACATATCTAACAGTGTATGACAGACGGTCAACCCGCAATTAAGAAGATTCTTCCACTACCCCTAATTGTCATACTCGCTCAGTATCATCAACCCCCGACACAACAAGAGGGGTTCTGAAATGAACAAGAAAACAATAGCTGTAGCAGGGTTCCTTGTAGTTACAGTACTTCAAGGAATCAGTTACCCTTCCGTTGCATTAGGCAATGAACTGATTCAGACACAAAATCAGTCCGCCTCCCAGCAAGATGATGAAACACCCTCGCAGGACAGTGAGGAATCAACATCTTCAGAAGAAGGAAATTCAAACACCACGCAAAGCGATGGTCCTTCACTCGCGCCCACGACCCCCGCGCCTTCAGCGCAAACTGATAATGAGGATACGTCTGACGCAGTTTCAGAAAACGAACCTCTTGAAGAACAGCATGCCGAATCCAATCCACAATACGATCCAGATAAACCTGAAAATGGATGGGACGAGAATAAGCAACATTATTACGAGAGTGGCGTAATGGTTGTCGATAAAGACGTGTTCATTCCAGATGCGCCAGATAATAGAAAAACTGGTATTTGGGTTCGTTTCGATCAGGACGGCAACTTAATCAAAGGTGAAGATTATCGCTATGGTGGCTGGTACTACTTCGACACAACCACCGGGGCTATGGGCAAAGGCGTACAATACCTGTCTTCCGATGATAAATAGGTATACTACGATGTATCAACCGGTAAAATGGCACATGGCGAAGCCTACCTGCACTATGATAAGGAACATACCGGCTGGTATTACTTCGATCAGAATACAGGCGCGATGGCGCACGATTTTGTCTACATCCGAAAAACAAACAAGTGGGTGTGCTACGACAAGACCACGGGAAAAATGCAATACGGTGAGCATTACATCAATGACGGTTGGTATTACATGGATCCCATCACCGGAGCCTTGGCCAAAGGACGGACTTGGCTATCAAACGGCAAGAAATGGGTTTACTACGACAAAACATCAAGCCGAATGATTCATGGTGGTGTAATTCTCGACGGGCATCATTACTTCTTTGATCCTTACACTGGCGCGCAGTACAACAAGCAGCAAATCGCCAATCGTCTGGTCTCCCAAACACGCTCTTATGTTGGACAACATCCCAACTGCCCCGGCGAGTTAGCTGCCAACGGTGGACTTATCTGCCCATACGGCCCTTGCATGTCATTTGTTTGGTATTCCTTCCACCATGCCGGATTGGATATATTCCTGTGCGATGGAGCTAAAACAGGTTGGCCTCATCATAACTATGATTGGTACAATTCCCGTGGACGAGTTGGCAGCACGCCCCAAGTAGGAGACATAGCATTCTGGAAATTCAATGACTCTTGGTCTCGTGATTACAGTGCAAGTCATGCCGGTATCGTTGTCTCCGTAAATGGTGGCTATGCAACAATCATTGATGCTGCCAACGGCAACATCAGCGTACGCTCAGCCTACTATGGAGCTCACTTCGCACACCCCTACTATGACGAGTGATCAGTCTAGAGGCCTCATGCACATTTAAAGCATTGGGCTTGAAGAACTCCAGATCAGAATGGTCCACCGGAATGGTGGACCATTCTGATTTTAATCATGCGAACCATGCCAATTACACAGAAATTTCCGTGTTTCCGCCTATCGTCAAATTCATAAACTTCTCTTTCCCTAATCATCCACGACCAGTGACCACATCAAACATATGCCACGTGTTCCATTGCGGCACCCACGTACGCCCATGAGCCATGGCACCCGTGGTTTCATCGAAGTAATACCAAGCACCGTCCTGCTTTTGCAATCCCTTAACCATCTTTCCAAATGACCGGTCGTAACGCACCCACTTGCCTCCATTCGAGCGAAGATAAACATCTCCGTACGTCATGGCACCGGTCTTCCTATCGAAGAGATACCAACCAGCAATCTTCCTGTCGTAATCTACATACTGCTCACCGTACAGCATCTTGCCAGTGACCCAGTCGTAGCATACTTTCTTGCCGCCACTAGAAGGCACGTAACTTATGCTCTTGGCCATAGCTCCAGTAGTCACATCAAAGTAATACCAACCGCCGTATCGATAATCTTCGCCTTTAACCATATGACCATTGGAATCGTAACGAACCCATTTACCTCCGTTCGAACGCAGATAAACATCCTTATCGTGCGCCATGGTTCCGTCTGAATCAATCCAATACCAGGCATTACTCTCAGGATCGTAAATTTCCTTGCTACGCGCTAGAGAACCATCTGAATCCCGCCAATACTTTTGGCCATTTTTGGTAACCCAATGCCCGCCATTCACAAACTCCTTATTCCCAAACGCATTCATGTCCACGTTGCCGCTAATGCCGTCCACTTTGCCGGAGCTGGTGTATTGCCATCCGCGACTGTTGGTCTGGAACGAGTCAAATCCCATGCGAACGCCGTACTGCGCCACCCACGTGGTTTTAGCGTAAATGTCGGCATGTTTCAGCGGGCCTTGCAGATAGCTGGTGTACGAGTAGACGCTCAGGTTCTTGTATCCGGCGGACTGCAGTGCGCTGTACCAATTGTTGACGATATCG
>OLPB01000567.1_pt1 | contig 21308 bp, 17 predicted proteins | sample 1672001 | NCBI WGS metagenome assembly OLPB01 (sample SAMEA3136635, study PRJEB25190) | human gut metagenome | biome: human gut; feature: human-associated habitat; material: faeces | place: Austria | collected 2013 | reverse complement strand
GGATTCAATACGAAAAAGTAAAATGGCTGCAGAATAATAATCCGGAGGTTCCGGGCCTGATCTACAAGCTGGCTCCGATGGATGAGAAGATGCGAAAGCTGAATAACGTACGTAAACTTTGGGAAGGCATTCTGGAAGTAAGAGAAGTATGCGATGTCTTTACGGGTAAGCCGATTATCACAAAGCAGTATGATGTTGATCATTTTATACCATGGTCTTTTGTCATGAATGATGAGCTTTGGAATCTGATGCCGATGGATTCTTCTTTGAATTCGTCGAAGAGTAACAAGCTTCCAAAATGGGACCCGTTCTTTGCGGTGTTCGCAGAAAACCAGTACGGAATGTACAATCTGATCCACGAGCGAGCAGGCCTTCATAAGCTGTTTGAAGACTGCTATCGGGATAATCTGCACTCTATTTGGGCAGGACAGGAATTGTACAGACCGGGAAATTCAAAGGAAGAATTCTATCATATCCTGCAGAAAAACATGCAGCCGGTCTATGATTCGGCCAGACGACAGGGATATGAAATCTGGAATTTATGAGAATAAGTAAAACGATAGAATATATGAGGTGATGTGCTATGGCTTCTTTTGATCAGAAGCTCCGTACGTTATATCTGATGGAAATCCTGCTGGAACGTACCGATGATGAACATATGTTGAATGCATCGGAATTATGCACGATTCTGGATCAGGAATATGGGATCAGTACGGACAGAAGAACAATTTATACAGAGATGGAGATTCTTGATAAATTCGGACTGGATATCCAGCAGAAGAAAGGCAAGTGCCCTGGCTATTATATTGGTGCCAGGGATTTTGAATTGCCGGAGTTGAAGCTTTTGGTGGATGCGGTTCAGTCTTCTAAATTTATTACGGAAAAGAAATCCAAGGAATTGATACAGAAACTGGAGAAGCTTTGCTGTAAGACAGATGCCGAAATGCTTTCCAGATATGTCTTCATTGTAAACCGGCCGAAGACAGAGAATGAAACGGTGTATTATAACGTAGATTATATTCACACGGCTATTTACGAAAATAAACAGATCAAATTTCATTATGCGGAATGGACAGTTAAGAAGGAGCTGAAATTTAAAAAGAATGGTGCTTTCTATGTTGTCAGTCCGTGGGCATTGACATGGGATGATGAAAACTACTATTTGGTTGCTTATGATGCAGCAGCCGGAATCATCAAACATTATCGTGTCGATAAAATGCGTGATACTGAGATTATTGAGGCTGATCGTAAAGGGGAAGAGTCCTTCAAAAATTTTGATCTGGCTGCATTTGCCAAGAAAACGTTTGGTATGTATGGCGGTGTCGATGCGGAAGTTACACTGGAATGCATAAATGAACTGGCCGGTGTTGTGATCGATCGTTTTGGTCATGATGTATGGATGTGTCCTCATGGAGAGGATCATTTCAGAGCCAGAGTGCCAGTGGCGGTAAGCTCACAGTTCTTTGGCTGGATTACCGGTATCGGCTTCGGGATGCGGATTGTCGGACCGGAAGATGTACGGCAGCAGTATAAAGAGTACCTGCAAAGTGTGATTCAGAACTATATGGATTGACAAATTCCGTAACTGTTCACAGGTAATATCCCACGAGGTGTTTTGCCATGAATATGGCAAAATCCCGAGACATACGGGGCAAAATGCCATCACCGAAGGTGATTTGGAATGCATTTTGACCAAGTTACTGTGAACGGAGTGAACAGTAACGGAGAGAGAAAAGTGTAGAAGTGTATCAGGAGGTACGGAAGATCACCAGGAGAGAAAAAGAAATAATCGGAAATTTCGTTTTTATGATACAATTCATTATAGGAATGATATAATCACCATAGCATATAAAATTGTAAAAAACGGGAGGACGTATATGAAAATTATAATTATTAATGGAAGCGCCAGAAAAGGAAATACATTAACAGCAATCAATGCACTTATAAAAGGTGCTTCTGAGAAGAATGAAATTGAAGTAATCGAGCCGGATAAACTGCATATAGCTCCGTGCAAGGGTTGTGGTGCCTGTCAATGCCATAAGGGGTGTGTAGATAATGATGATACAAATCCAACAATTGATAAGATTGTAGCAGCTGATATGATTCTCTTTACAACACCTGTATATTGGTGGGGGATGTCGGCGCAGCTGAAGCTTGTGATCGACAAATGCTATTGCCGTGGACTGCAGTTGAAAAACAAGAAAGTCGGTGTGATTGCTGTTGGAGGTTCACCGGTTGACAGCATACAGTATGAGCTGATCAACAAACAGTTCGACTGCATGGCTGATTATCTGTCATGGGATATGCTTTTTCAGAAATCATATTATGCCAGTGAAAAAACAGATCTTGCGAAAGATGAAAATTCATTGAAAGAACTGGAGGATATCGGAAAAAACTTATGATATGAAAAAGAGAAAACTTATAATTCTTGCCATCACGATAATCGCTGCGGCGTTATTGTTGGAAGGATTTATTCTAAAGTATGTTAATGACCAAAACTCAGACCGGACGTCAAAAGTACTTCTGGATCGTGTTATCACCGTACTCGATAAAAATGATAAGAGTGAAGAAGCGCTTATCAAATCGCTGAAAGACGATTATATAGTAAGAGCTAAGGCGGTTTCTTATATTATCGATGCAAAACCAGAGGTAGAATATGATGTCGACGAGTTACAGAAGATTGCGGCGTTGATATCTGTGGATGAGATACATTTGTTTGACACAAAAGGTTATATTTACAGCGGTTCTGTGCCAAAATATTTTGGTTATAGCTTTGATTCCGGAGAGCAGATGGCATATTTTAAACCAATGCTTAAGGATAAGAAGCTTACCATGTGTCAGGACGTTACGCCGAATACTTCCGAGGCTAAAGAAATGATGTATGCGATCACCTGGAATGAAGCGGGAAACAAAATGATCCAGGTCGGCATTGAGCCGAAACGCCTTCTTAACGAGGCCAAGCAGAATGAGGTTTCTAATGTAGTTGCGGATATGCCGGTTTACAAGGGAATGGAGATTCTGGTTGCGGATGCAGATACAAAGATCGTAGCCGGAGCTACAGACAGCAGCAAAATAGGACAGGAAATTGACAGCATTGATATGCGGAATTATCGGTGCGTGGAGAAACAGGACGGGGCATATATTGTTGCTGTAATGGTAGAGGATTCTTATTATCTGCAGGGAAGTCTTTTTGCTATTCTTATAGTTGGAATATATCTGACTCTGGCTTCGTGCTGTATGGTATATATGCTGTCGAAGGTCATGAAAGAGAAGTACGAAAAGGAGAAATTCCGTTATACGTCGAATACGGGCGAACTTACCCGATGTTACAACAGGCGTGCATATGCGGAGGACATAAACAAGCTTGACCTTACTAAGGAGTGGGTGTATGTTTCTATGGATATTAATGGACTCAAGAACGCTAATGATTCCTTTGGACATGCGGCAGGTGATGAGCTTATACGGGCAGCTGCGGATTGTATGAAGAACAGTTTCAGTGAACATGGCAAGGTATACAGAGTGGGCGGTGACGAGTTCGTTGTCATCATTACAAAAGATATGCCGCAGTTTGAAAACCTTCTGAGAGCATTTGAGCAGAGAGTGGAAAGCTGGCATGGAGAATTTGTCGAGTCGATGGCGGTTTCGTACGGATATGTCTTCAGTTCGGAGCGCAAGTGGAACAGCATATTTGATATTTCAAAAGCTTCAGATGAAAGAATGTACGAGAGTAAGAAGCAATACTACACCAGAAGTGGAATGGACAGAAGCAGACAGTAAAAGAGCCAAAAACACCGTCCCCATATTACTATTACAGTTTCTGAAATAGAAAAAGAGCCTTCATCTCGTAAGAGACGAAGACTCTTTGCCACATTTTTTTATATCCTCGCTTTACGTTATTTTTTTACATATTCTATAGCCGTAATCCTTTGATATCTTTAATACGTGATAAGATTGTATTGCAGCTGCAGCTGACAATGCCAGGCAGGGTATCAATGACATTGTGCAGAAAGAGTTCCATTTCATCACTAGATGAGGCAACGGCATGTACATGCAGTTTGTCTCTTCCGGTGACACGGTAAATCTGCGTGACTGTATCATTTTTATATAATATATCTGTCACCTGCGACAGATTGTCTGGTTTTGTTTCAATTTCAAAATAGCATGACACAGCACCACTGATTTTCTGAGGATTTATTATTGTTGTATATTCTTCAATTACACCCTTTTTCTCCAAAGACTGGATCCGGGCTTTTACTGCTACCCTGGAAATACCAATTTTTTCACCAATATCCGAGTAAGAAATCCGTGCATTTTCTATCAGTAACTGGATAATCTTCTGATCCAGTTCATCTAAACCGTCCAGGTACATAAACGTTCCTCCTGTAAAATAATATTCGCTGGATAGCATTTTCTTAAATATCATATCATTCATATTACCAAAAGTAAACAGAAGCTTGACTTAACTGTTATAGCTACCTATAATTATTACATAATGTAACTTACAACTTGCGTTTGGAAGATACGAAATTGATTCAGATGGAGGAAAGAATAAGATAATGTCAAAAGATGAGTATTTGATCACAGATGCGCCTCTTAAAGCGCTGACGGTTTTTGCAATGCCGATGATTCTGGGCAGCTTTTTTCAGCAAATATATAATATGGCTGATTCCATCATCGTCGGTCAGTTTGTGGGTTCCTCCGCACTTGCAGCTGTTGGTGCCTGTGCAGCACTGACTAATGTTTTCATTTGTGTGGCGCTGGGTGCAGGTGTCGGCGCCGGTGTACTCGTGAGCCGCTACTTTGGTGCCAGAGAGTATGGAAAAATGAAAACCATTGTGTCAACGTCCTTGATTAGCTTTTTAATTCTAAGCATAGTCCTTGGTGTTTTTGGCTTTTGTTTTTCCCGCTCGATGATGAGCGCACTGCAAACCCCTGCCGATATACTGGATGACGCAGTGCTGTATTTGCGTGTCTATTTTGTGGGATTTCCGTTCCTGTTTATGTATAACATTCTTTCAACGATGTTTAATTCTATAGGAGAATCAAAAATTCCACTGGGACTCCTGATATTTTCGTCAATCTTAAATATCTTTATGGATCTTTGGATGGTAGCCGGCCTTGATCTCGGCGTGTTCGGTGCGGCGCTTGCAACTTTGATTGCACAAGGCATTTCTGCCGTGTTTTCACTTTTGATTTTCTTCCATCGGATGCGGCGATATAAAAGTCACTTTGACTGGTTTGACAGGCAGGAGTTACTTTCTATGTTTCAAATTGCTGTGCCTTCGGTTCTGCAGCAGTCTACAGTATCTATCGGCATGATGATCGTGCAGGCAGTTGTAAATCCTTTCGGTACACAGGCACTCGCGGGGTATTCGGCGACGATGCGAGTTGAGAACGTTTTTTCTCTGATTTTTGTATCCATCGGTAATGCGGTTTCACCATATGTTTCCCAGAACCTTGGTGCAAACAAACCACAGCGTATCAAAAAAGGCTACCACGCTGCATTAGTGTTGGACGTGTGTTTTTCAGTCATTGCTTTTATTGTAATTGAAACGCTCCACACGCAAATTTCCTCGTTGTTTCTTGGTAAAGACGGAACAGCCCTGGCCTATCAGGTATCTGGGGATTATATGAGATGGCTCGGTTATTTCTTTATCTTTATGGGAATCAAAATGGCAACCGATGGAGTCCTTCGTGGTCTTGGAATCATGCGCCCATTTCTCATTGCAAATATGGTGAACCTGGCAATCCGTCTTTCTGTTGCTTTGATTTTTGCGCCGCGTTTTGGCATTGCATTTGTCTGGCTTGCTGTACCAGCTGGATGGCTTGCAAACTTTTTAATATCCTATGTGGCTCTCAGAAGGTCATGGCCGACTGATAAATAGATGTGTAAGATGATATTGGAGTGTATGGAGAAATCCATATGCTCTTTTTTTACTCAAAGACTTTAAAATATATGGAATTTCGGAAAATAAGTTAGGACCCAAAATATTCAAAACTATAAAACTTTTCGGAGAGTTGGGCTGTCTATATAGTAAGAGAGGAGGAAAGGCAGAGGTGACGATTCTATGAAAAACAAAATCATGCAGTGGTTTGTCAGACTTGTAAGATTTGACATGGGATATTTTATGGGGGAAAATAAAGAACGGCAATGGTGTGAAGCAGATCAGCGTGCCAAGGACCGATACGATGCCCGGACTAATCAATTAAAAGCAGAGTATGATGCTCGTACTGCTGCTGGATGGGGAAAGACAGGTGCGGTACGAAATTTCTGCAATGATGCAGATTATTGGGAAAAACAACAGAAAAAATATTAAAGAATTGCAAGACTCTTTTTTTGTCAGCAGCCAGGCACTGGTCAGTGCTGTAAAAGGAGCAACGGTCACAAGGTCGAAGCTTCCGACGAGAATATCTAATAGTTCAGCAGCAACATATAGGATAGTTCGACATTCGTCGAACTCTTGACTGGACATGATGCAGCGATAAAAGAAACAGCAAGATTAACCGCTGAAAGATTGGAATTGAGTGAGGAAGTGATTGTCTTCATATAGTCATCCGCTTTCAAAAATTGAAGTTTTTTCATTTTTGAAAGTGGAGACTATGTAAAGGCAACCCGATTCTTTACTGAATTTCAGAGATATATGCAAAATTTTCAAAAAATTGCTCTTGACCACTGTAAAACATGCTCTGAGTGTTTCGTTATATGAAGGGATAATTTTTCTTTGTAATAAATTAAGCTTCAGGTCTGCGAACGGATTTTCGTCGATGCTTCTTGGCTTCATAAAGATCCTTATCGGCAAGAGCGATGATTTCCTGTGTGTTGGTATCCGGTTTAGGATGGAATTCTGCAATTCCAAGGGAGATTTCCACAAGGAATGGTTTATCTGATTCAGTATTGAAAGCCGTGCAGGCATCTTTAACTCGTTTACGGAAAATATCCTGGAAATTTTCTTCTTCACAGTTTAAAAGAATCAGGAATTCATCACCACCGACACGTGCAAGTGTGTCCTGGCTGCGCAGACAGCCTCCGAGGATTCTTGCAACGCTTTGCAGTGCAAAGTTGCCGGCCGGGTGTCCCCAGGTGTCATTGATCTCTTTCAGATGGTCCAGATCTCCACAGATAATGTAGGCTCGTTGATTTGTTTCACTGCTGCAGAATTTTTTTGTCTGTTCTGTAAAACCTCTCAGGTTCAGAAGACCAGTCAGTTCATCATATTTGGAAATAAATCCAAGCACCCGGTTTCGCTCACGTACAAGCTCCAGATCTCTGGACATTTCCTGTCGGCGTCGAGCTTCTGCTTTACTGATTTCCAGATAATGTAGAGAAAGACCAATCTGCAGGCTGATCACATAGAAAAATGGAAATTCTTCCTGTTGTATATCGCATGCGAGCAGACCATATTGCTTCTCACCGGAGAAGAGCAGGAATATCATAAACTGATGTCGTTCATGATCACTCATCAGCTGACAGATGCCGTTTTGGTCTGTTACAGGCTGCCGGTCATAAAGATGAAAGGCATCTGCTTCTTCATTTCGATAATAAGCGGCAAGTTTCAGATCATGTGGACAGACCCATTTATCATTCTGATGATAGATGATAGGTTCATCCAGAAGAAAGAGGTAGGTACATTTTGTTCGAAGCTCCCGCATATTCTTCATCACTTCCAGGAGAAAAGCATGTTCATCTTCCATGCAGTCATTCAGACTTCTGGCCAGTGAAGGAATAAACCAGGATTTACGCTGAAAACTGATCAGCTCAAGCTTCATATGGGTAATCGTCCGGTTCAGCTTGTGTATCTGTTCGGTAAGATTCACTGGAGTATTTTGAATTTCCGGAAGCTGTTCCTGGCAACCGCAGGATTCTCTGACACACAGAGAAACAGGAACTCTTCGGGACTGAACATTTTTGCCGTCCAGTTTATCAACAAGGTCGTATACAGCCATTCGTCCCATGAGGACTCCATCCTGCTGAATGGTTGTAAGAGGTGGTTCCATACCAGATGCACGTTCACAGTCATCAAAACCGGTGATCAGGATATCTTTTCCTACTTTGAGACCACGTTTTTCACAAACACGATATCCGGAAAATGCCATTTCATCGTTGGCGAAGACAATAGCCTGGGCATCTGGGTTGTCATCAAGGAGTTTTTCAATCTGTTTATCTACAAATTCTGAATAATCACCCTGTGCGATCATCTTGGGATTGACCGGAAGATGATATTTCGCCATCATTTCAAGATAAGTTTTTTTACGTTCATTGGCATCTGTATTTTGTGCAGGACCGGCTACAAAAAGTATTTTCTGACAATTGTGTTCCTGGATCAGATGCTCCATGACCAGCTGGATGCCCTGTCTGTTGTCACAGATCAGAGAATGGCAGTTATGCGCATGGACGATCTCCGTAAGGAACACGGTAGGAATGGAATTGAATTTGCGGGCAAATTTCTCAGCAGTCTCATTTTTTAACTGCAGTCCCAGAGTTCCATAATTGATGATCAGTCCATCAAGACCTCCCATAAGACTGTAATCGTGGATGGTATTGAACTGATAATCAAAAGAATCTTTGTGAGTTCCGCCGAGCATATCTTCGAAGAAATCTTTGGTCTGCGTACCAAGGAAAAAACAGACATTTATATCGAGTTCTTTTGCTGCAGTAGCAATACCACTGATATGTTCTTTGGGAAAATAAGTATGTACGCCACCAATAAGGATTCCAACGTTGTAGCGTTTGTGTTTGTTCATGATAAGTCCTCCATGAGTAAGTTAAACGCACATTGTTTTTTGTATATTATATCAGCGTTATGTGGTAATTGCAAAACTTAATTTGTGAAAATTAGACAAATGAAAGGATTGCGAATAAATAAATAATAAAGCAAGACACATAAATTATACATAATGACCAAAAATAAATGAAATAAATTATAAAAAGACAACAAAATATTGAAAAAAATACATATGTTCTATGAAAAAGGACTAATGTCTTTTATACTTTAGATATAACAAATGCGGGTGACAGAATAAAAATTCGGTGGATCTGCACCGCTTGTAGCATTAAAACTTCCTGGCAGTTTATATTGTTTCTCTTGTCGTGCTTGCTTTTATTTCTCAGAAATCAAGAGCACCGAAGGCAGAAGGAATTCCATACGATAAGGGACAGAGATAAAGAAAGAGAGGAATCAGACATGAAAAATTATTCAGAAGATGCAAGCAAACAGTATCATATTCAGGTTGGAAAAGGAGAAGTCGGACGGTATGTGATCTTACCGGGAGATCCGAAACGCTGCAAAAAGATCGCACAGTATTTTGATGATCCGGTTTTTGTTGCTGATAACAGAGAATATGTAACTTATACAGGAACACTGGATGGAGTAAAGGTGAGCGTAACTTCTACCGGTATTGGTGGCCCATCTGCTTCTATTGCAATGGAAGAGCTTTATCGCTGTGGTGCAGATACGTTTGTCCGTATCGGAACCTGTGGTGGAATGCAGACAGAAGTGAAGAGTGGAGATGTTGTTATTGCGACAGGTGCGATTCGTATGGAAGGCACCAGCAAAGAGTATGCTCCGATTGAATTTCCGGCAGTAGCAAATCTGGAAGTGACCAATGCTCTTGTGACAGGCGCCAAAAAAGAAGGCTGTGAATTCCATACAGGTGTAGTACAGTGCAAGGACGCATTTTATGGACAGCATGAACCGGAAACCAAACCGGTCAGCTATGAATTGATGAATAAATGGGAAGCATGGAAACGTCTGGGCTGCCTTGCTTCCGAGATGGAATCTGCAGCACTTTTTGTAGTAGCAAGCCATTTAAGAGTACGTGCCGGCTCCTGCTTCCTGGTATTAGCAAATCAGGAAAGAGAAAAGTTAGGACTGGAAAATCCGGTAGTACATGATACAGATAAGGCAATCCAGGTTGCGGTGCAGGCAATCCGTGAGCTGATCCGCGCAGATAAGGCCAAGGAAAGATGACAACAAAGACAAAAGCATTTGAGACAAAGGATGCACTTGATCTATATAAAAAGATAATCTATACAGAAGGAAAGGCAGGCAGGAGAATGGACAAAAAACAGATTGAAGAAATGATCGATCTGGCGATAAAACAGCTGGGTTATTCTTATGCGCCATATTCACATTTTCATGTGGGAGCGGCACTTCTGGCAAAGAATGACACGTATTATACAGGATGTAATATTGAAAATGCTGCTTATACACCAACAAACTGTGCTGAGAGGACTGCTTTTTTTAAAGCAGTCAGTGAAGGAGTAAAGGAATTTCAGGCAATCTGTGTTGTAGGCGGCAGGGATGGAGTTCTGACAGGGTATGCGGCACCGTGTGGTGTGTGCAGACAGGTCATGATGGAGTTCTGTGATCCGGAAACATTTCAGATCATTCTGGCAGTCAGCAAAGATAAATACGATGTCTTTACTTTAAGGGAACTTTTTCCGCTTGGATTTGGACCGGCAGATCTGGCATAGTTTAACGGACATTCGCCTGATGGGAACAGGCAGAAAGGAGTGTTTATGGAAACTTATAAGAGAGTATTTGTGATCGTTCTGGATTCACTGGGGATTGGAGCAATGCCGGATTCTGAGAAATTTGGCGATAAGGGTGTGGATACGTTCGGACATATCCTGGATAAGATGGGAACTTTGGATATTCCAAATCTTCAGAAACTTGGAATGTTGAATCTGCATAAGGGTGGTACGATGGAAGGTGTGGAAAATCCGATTGGCCGCTATATGCGAATTGGGGAGACCAGTAATGGAAAGGATACAATGACAGGCCACTGGGAAATGATGGGAATCTATACACAGAAGCCGTTTATTACTTTTACAGAAACCGGTTTTCCTAAAGAACTGATCGATGAACTGGAAAAGAGATGTGGCAAGCGTGTGATTGGAAATAAGAGTGCCAGTGGAACAGAAATCATCGAGGAACTTGGTGAGGAAGAAATCAATACAGGAGCGATGATTGTCTATACTTCTGCGGATTCGGTAATGCAGATCTGTGGAAATGAAGAGACATTTGATCTTGCCAACCTGTATCGCTGCTGTGAGATTGCCAGGGAACTGACCATGAAGGATGAGTGGAGAGTCGGCAGAGTTATTGCGAGACCGTATGTCGGAAAGAAAAAGGGTGAGTTTAAGAGAACCAGCAACCGCCATGACTATGCGTTGAAACCGACTGGAAGAACAGCCTTAAATGCATTGAAGGATGCAGGTCTTGATGTGATTGGTGTTGGAAAGATCAATGATATTTTCTGTGGTGAGGGAATTACACAGACTTACCATTCAGACAGTTCTGTGCATGGCATGCAACAGACGATTGAGATTTGTAAAGAAGATTTTCATGGCCTCTGCTTTGTGAATCTGGTGGATTTTGACGCTTTGTGGGGGCATAGAAGAAATCCGGAAGGATACGGACGTGAGATTGAGAAGTTTGATAGTGGACTCGGAACTCTGATGAATGAGTTGCGAGAGGATGATCTTCTGATCCTGACTGCGGATCATGGAAATGATCCAACTTATACCGGAACAGATCATACAAGAGAATATGTACCATTTATTGCATATTCAAAGAAAATGAAAGAAACAGGAGCTATTGAGAATCAGGATACATTTGCGGTGATCGGTGCATCTGTTGCAGAAAATTTTGGGGTACAGATGCCGGAAGGCACGATTGGAAGATCAATATTGAAGGAGTTGCAGTAGGTAAATAAAACTGCTGGTGGGGAGAATATGGGCGAACAGTATTTATATCAGAAATTCCCCTTCTTAAGTCAGAAGAAAAGGAGCTGTCTGAAATATATTTTCGGACTGCTCCTTCTTTTTACTACCTATCGAATGCCTTTGAAAGTGACAGTTTTGCGCATTCCTCGTTTCAGGAATAATTTTTTATAATTTTTGGCCTGTTTTCTTGGAACATAGACTTTCATTTTTGCAGGTGTTCCTTTAAAGGCATTTGAACCGATGTATTTCTGTGATAATCCTGGAGATTGAATGTTCAGTGTTCTTAATTTCTTACATCCGTATAATCACTGGTGTCAGAAGCTTTTTTGAGAATCTGGGACGCAGGCAGATTGGCTGCGCTGCTGCCAGTGCTGAGATAAGAAGAGACAGTATCTGTACCATCGTCAAAAACCAGAGTTCCGGTATTCTGAGATGAAGAGGTGTCTGTTTTTATTTTACCCTCAGACTGGTGTAAAAGCTATTCTTTTCGCAGAAAATGCAATATCATGAAGAAAAGTAAACAGAAACGTAACCTGCCTGTGATTCAGGACAATAATTTGTTCTGTTGGCGATATTGTCTTGGTGACATCCCGTAAATGTTACGGAATGCTCTGGAAAAATGAAGCTGGTTTGGATATCCAACCTGAACGCTGATGTCACCAATGGACAGGCTGGTGCTGGTAAGCAGAGAGGTTGCTTTACTCATTCGATAGCGGATCAGGAAGTCCTGTGGAGACTGTCCGATCATATCTTTGAAAACTTTACCAAAATAGCTTCGATCAAGATTGCATCGATTAGCCATATCTTCGACTGTAATAGGTAATGCATAATTTTGTTCAATAAAAGAAAGTGCTTCCTGTGCGTAAAATCTAGAAAGCTTTCCGCCCTGAAGCCTTTTTTTATTGGAAGAACCCTGGATAAGGGCATCCATAATAAGATATAACTGACCAATGATTCCAAGTGGGCGGGAATTGTCCGGGTATTGTGTCAGACGCAGCATTTCATCGCGAAGCTTATCTGCTGCTGTATCGGAAATGGGATGAAAGACCGGATGATCGTTGGACAGTCCGGCTTCTTCCATCAGCTCTTTTGCACGCAGTCCATCGAACTCTACCCAGACGTATTCCCATGGGAATTTCTGGTCAGCACTGTAAAGATTGATACGCCCCGGTTCAATGAGAAAGCCGGAATGTGCTTCCATATGGTAAACAGCATTGTCATCTTTTTCTGTAACACTCAGCATTCCTTTGCCGGAAATAATATAGTGAAAAAGATAATGATTACGTACAAATGGACCATAAGAATGCAGCGGTTCACATTTCTCGTAGCCGTACTGATACACGGTCAGGTCAAGAAAACGTTCATCGGAAAATATATGAAAAATAGAATCTGACATGGTTTTTATCATTTCCTCCTACAAAATATAGTAAAATATGCATAAAAACGAGATACAGAAATCGTACAATTTTAACGAAATATCGCTATTTAGTACTATTATATACCATAATGCGTAGTAACATCAACATTATTCTGGAAATAACGCATTATGGTATATTTTGATGTTATCGATCTATGTACGAAGCTTTTCTTTTGGTGTTAGAATCAAATCAAACAGAGATGACCGGTCTGAATCTGAACTGCCAGATGGCAGTGAATAGCTGTAAAGAAGGGAGAAACAAATGGGAAAGCATAAGGTAGGTGCTGTTTTCCTTGCGGGAGTTCTGGCAATGGGAACAGTTATGACAGGATGCTCCGGAAAGGACGAAACAGAGGGCAAAACTGTAATTGAAATGGTACAGTATAAACCGGAGGCGGTAGATATTTTTGAACAGTTTCAGGATGAGTTCAATGCGACACATGATGATATTTATTTAAAGATTGATTCACCGAACGATGCAATGACAATCCTGAAAACAAGATTTATCCGCGAGGATAATCCGGATATCATCGGAATTGGCGGGGATATTAATTATTCCAATTTTCTGGATGCAGACATGCTGATGGATATTTCTGATTTTGAAGGACTGAACGATATTAAAGAGAAATATCTTGAGATGAACAAAGATCTGGAATATGTGCCGAAAGATGGTGTTTATGCCGTTCCGTATATGGCAAATGCAGCTGGAATTCTTTTTAACCGGGATATGTTTGAAGAACATGGCTGGGAGGTTCCGACCACATGGACAGAATTTACGAATCTTTGTGATCAGATCCAGTCAGAAGGAATCCAGCCATTATATTTTGGTTTTAAGGATACATGGACTACACTGGCACCGTGGAATGCAATTGCAGTAAGTCTGTGCGATTCTGATCTGACTTATCAGGTAAACAGTGGAAAAACAACTTTTGCAGAAAATTACAGAGAAGTGGCAGAAAAGGAAAAAGCGCTTCTTACATATGGACAGAAAGATCCGGTGTCTCAGGGATATAACGATGCCTGCACTGCATTCGCAAGAGGAGCATCTGCGATGTTTACAATTGGAAGCTATGCGATCTCTCAGATCAAATCTGTAAATCCGGATATGAATATTGGTTCTTTTGTATTTCCGGCAAATGAAGATGCAGATAAAAATGTGCTGAATTCCGGAAATGATCTGATGTTCTGCGTGATGAAAGATTGTAAAAATAAAGAGGCAGCTTATGAAGTGCTCAGTTATATGCTCGAAGATGAAAATGTCAAAAAATATCTGAATGCACAGAGCGCTGTTCCATGTAAAAAAGGTGATTTTGAGATTACTCCGGAACTGGAAGAAATGCGTGATTATATCGAAAACGGTATTGTAGCGGATTATCAGGACCATCATTACCCGAGCGAAATGTCAGTAGATGCAATGATCCAGACATATCTGATGGATGACAGTGCTGATGCGACAGATACATTTATGAAACGATTTGACAAAGAATGGATTCGCTACAACAGAGATGTCGTGGCAAAAGTAAAAGCATATGAGGAGGGTAATGATCATGAATAAAAAACATGGTGCGTGGAGCAAAAATGAAAAGATATTTCTTGGCCTGCTGGCACCGATTCTGGTTCTTTTCTTCTGCTTTAATACATTACCGCTGATCAAAGGTTTTTATTACGGACTTACAAACTTCCGCGGATATGGAAGTTATGATTTTGTAGGACTGCGGAACTTTGCAGAAATTTTCCAGGATTCCCGTGTGGGTCACTCATATCTGTTTACATTTAAATATGCGTTGGTTATGACAATTGTGGTCAATCTTCTCAGCCTGATCCTGGCACTGGGACTGAACAGCAAGATCCGTGGAAAAAATGCACTCAGAGGAATCTATTTTGTACCAAATATTCTGGGAGGTCTGGTTATCGGTTATATCTTCAGTTTCATTTTTACATATATTCTGCCAACGATCGGAGAAGTAACAGGAATTGATTTCCTGAAAACAAGTCTCCTTGGAAGTACAAAATGGGCATGGATCGCAATTGTGATCGTCGGAGCATGGCAGGGAATCGCGATGAATACGATCATTTATATTTCCGGTCTGCAGACTGTTCCGGAAGAAGTTTATGAGGCATGTATGCTGGATGGAGCATCTGGATGGAAGAAATTTAAAAGCATTACACTTCCGCTGATCATGCCATTTGTAACAATTAACCTTGTCCTTTGTATGAAAAATGCGCTGATGGTATTTGACCAGATCATGTCTTTGACAAAAGGTGGCCCGTCACAGAGCACAGAGTCCATTTCTTATCTGATCTATAACAATGGTATGAGTGGAGGACAGTTTGGTTTCCAGAGTGCGAATGCATTTGTATTCTTTATTGTGATCGTTGCGATATCACTGTTTCAGATGAAATTCCTGGGAAGTAAGGAGGAGCAGTTATAATGAGCAGAACAAAGAAAAAAGAAGGCGCTGTTCGTGGTAAGACTACAAACAGGATTATTAATATTTTACTGGTACTTGGCTGCCTGACGGTTTTATTTCCACTGTATATGACAGTGATCATTGCATTTAAGAAGCCATCGGAAATGACAAATGATGTAGCTGGTGCACTGGCATTCCCACAGAAATGGAGTTTTGAAAACTTTGCAGAGGCAATGCGTGTAACTGATTTCTGGCATTCTCTTGGAAACAGTCTTCTTATTACCGGGGTAACTGTGGTATTATGTATATTGATACATTCACTTGCCGGTTATCTGATCGGAAGAAAGATGAAGCAGCGTAAGATATTTAAGATTTCTTACTATTACATTGTAAGTGGTATGTTTGTACCGTTTGCGGTTCTTATGATGCCGCTGGTAAAAGAAACTGCACAGCTGGGAATCGCAAACCGCTTTGGTGTTATTGTATTGTATGTTGTGTTTTTTATGCCGATGAATGTACTGCTTTATTCCGGATATCTGAATAATATCCCGATGGCACTGGAAGAGGCCGCCTGTGTGGATGGAGCCGGAGTATGGCAGACTTACTGGAAGATTATTTTTCCAAATATGAAACCGATGCATGCAACAGTAGCAGTTCTCACAGCAATGAGTACCTGGAATGACGTTATGACTCCACTGGTCATCATGTCCGGTACAGATCAGAACACACTGCCGCTGGCACAGCTGAATTTCCAGACGCAGTTTGGAACGAATTATAACCTGGCATTTGCATCTTATCTCCTGGCACTTTTACCAATTCTGATCTTCTATATCATTTGCCAGAAGCAGATTATCAATGGTGTTGTAAACGGAGCAGTAAAATAATTCTTGAAAAAGACAGAAAGGGAAAACGACAATGGCTATCAATATAAAGAATCAGATTTTTACTCTTCATACAAAAAACAGTACTTATCAGATGAAAGTGGACGAGCAGAATATGCTTATTCACACTTATTACGGAAACCGTACGGATGATACGGACTGTTCCTATCTGATTCGTATGGCAGACCGTGGATTCAGCGGAAATATCCCGGGGACTGACAGAGAGCGTGTATATTCTCTGGATTTTCTTCCGCAGGAGTTTCCGGTATATGGCGACGGAGATTATCGTGTAGACTGTCTGAAAGCAGACCTTGGAAGCGGTGTACAGGACGGGATGTTTTTCTTTGACAGCTATCAGGTAAGAGAAGGAAAATATAACATTCCGGGGCTTCCGGCATTCTTTTCTTCTGAGAAATCAGAAGGAGAGACACTGGAGATCGTTCTGAAAGATGCTGTTGAAGAAGTCTATGTACATCTTCTTTATGGAGTCTTTGAAGAGCTGGATATCATTACAAGAGCAGCAGTAGTCGAAAACCGTACAGAGGGTGATATCCAGATTTCCAGAATTATGAGTGCGTGTCTGGATCTTGGAATGGGAAAATATGATCTGATTCATTTTTATGGAAAACATGCCGGTGAGCGTCAGATGGAAAGAAACAGTCTGCCACACGGCATCACGGAGCTTCGCAGTACCCGTGGAACTTCCAGCCACCAGCATAATCCTTTTGTGATTCTTGCGGATAAAGACACTACAGAGAGTACTGGTGAGTGCTACAGTGCATCTTTTCTGTACAGTGGCGGTTTTCATGCACAGGCAGAAGTAGATCAGTTTAATCAGACAAGACTGGTCATTGGAATTGATGACTATGATTTTTCTTGGAAACTAAAAAAGGGTGAAAGCTTCAGCACACCTGAGGTATGTCTGACATACAGTGCAGATGGATTTTCAAAGCTGTCCCAGACTCTGCATCAGGCAATCGTGTCGAATCTGATCCGCAGCTGCTGGAAAGACAGAGTGCGCCCGATTCTGGTAAATAACTGGGAAGCAACCTATTTTGATTTTAACAAAGACAATCTGATTGCAATTGCAAAAGAAGCGGCAGAACTGAATCTGGATATGCTGGTACTGGATGATGGATGGTTTGGAAAAAGGGATGATGATTTCTCCGGTCTTGGCGACTGGTTTGTAAATGAGAAAAAGCTGTGCGGAACCCTTTCTGAGCTGGTGAAAGAAGTACATGATATGGGACTTTCTTTCGGGCTTTGGTTTGAGCCGGAGATGATCTCTGAGGACAGTGATCTGTATCGGGCACATCCGGACTGGGCACTGGTCATACCGGGAAGACAGCCGATCAGAAGTCGTTCTCAGCTGGTATTGGATATGTCCAGAGAAGATGTGACAGATTATCTGACAGAGCGGATCTGTGATATTGTAGAGAAAGCGGATATCCAGTATATCAAATGGGATATGAACCGTTCACTTATGGCTGCTTACAGTGCGAAGCTTCCACGTGACCGTCAGGGGGAACTGAGACATCGTTATGTGCTTGGCCTTTATAAAGTACTGGAAGCTGTGACTCAGAGATTCCCGGAACTTCTGCTGGAAGGATGCAGTGGCGGCGGTGGACGGTTTGATACAGGTATGTTGTATTACTGTCCGCAGATCTGGTGTAGCGATAATACGGATGCGATTGAAAGACTGCGTATTCAGTACGGTACTTCCTTTGGCTATCCGATGTCTTCTGTTTCCGCACACGTATCGGTTTGCCCGAATCATCAGAATCATCGCGTGACACCATTCAAGACAAGAGGAATCTGTGCAATGCAGGGAACATTTGGATATGAACTGGATCTCAGTAAGATGACTGATGAAGAAAAGAAGATGGCGGGAGAACAGATTGCGTTCTTCAAAGAACATGGAAGACTGTTCCAGTTCGGAGATTATTACAGACTGACTTCACCATTTGAAAACAGAGACTATACTGTATGGGAATATGCAGCACAGGATGGCAGTGAGGCCTGCATGTCTGTCGTTTATACAGATATGTATGCAAATGCAGCATCTGAGATCGTGAAATGGAAAGGGCTGGATCCGAAAAAGGTTTATCAGATGCAGCTGGATGGAGAAGACGCTGGAAACTTCTCCGGCGCGGTGTTGATGCATGCCGGAATCCTGCTTCCATTACCAGAGCAAAATTATGATGCATTCCAGATTTATCTGAAGGCAGAATAGAATAAAGAAAAATTACAGAGAAAGCTCCTATGGTGTCGAAAGGCATTGTAGGGGCTTTTTTTATATGAAAAATCCACAAAATAAAGCACAAAAAAGGAAGAACGGAGTCGAGTTCTTCCTTTTTTGAGATATACTTAATTCGATTAAATTGCGTCCAGTGCCTGAGCGATATCTGCGATCAGGTCGTTTTTATCTTCAAGGCCGCAGGAGATACGGATCAGTCCGGCTGGAATTCCGGCAGCAGCGAGCTGCTCGTCATTCATCTGGCGGTGTGTGGAGGTTGCCGGGTTGAGGCAGCAGGTTCTTGCATCTGCTACATGTGTTTCAATTGCTGCAAGTTTCAGATTTTTCATGAATTTTTCGGCAGCAGCACGTCCACCCTTTAATTCAAAGGAAACAACACCGCATCCACCGTTTGGCAGATATTTCTTTGCAGTTTCATAGTATTTGTTGGATGGAAGTGTCGGATAGTTTACGAATTCTACTTTGTCGTGTTTCTCAAGGAATTCTGCAACTGCCTGGCCGTTTTCAACATGTCTTGGCATACGTACATGAAGTGATTCCAGTCCAAGGTTCAGAATAAATGCACTTTGTGGAGACTGAGCGCAGCCGAGGTCTCTCATCAGCTGAGAAGTACATTTGGTGATGAAAGCGCCTTCTTTTCCAAATTTTTCAGCATAGGTAACTCCGTGATAAGAATCATCCGGTGTGCAGAGTCCCGGGAATTTGTCTGCATGTGCCATCCAGTCAAATTTGCCGCCATCGATGATCGCACCGCCGAGCGCTGCTCCGTGTCCATCCATATATTTGGTTGTGGAATGTGTAACGATATCTGCGCCCCATTCGATCGGACGTAAGTTGACCGGTGTTGGGAAGGTGTTATCTACGATGAGCGGCACACCATGTGCGTGCGCTGCTTTTGCAAATTTCTCGATATCAAGAACGGTAAGTGCCGGATTGGCGATAGATTCACCGAAAACAGCTCTGGTATTTTCTTTGAAAGCTGCGTTTAATTCTTCTTCTGTGCAGTCCGGGTCAACGAAGGTAACGTCTACGCCCATTTTTTTCATTGTAACTGCAAGAAGGTTGTAGGTTCCTCCATAGATGGAAGAGGAGGAAACGATATGGCTGCCGGCTTCGCAGATATTGAAGACAGCGAAGAAGTTTGCTGCCTGTCCGGAAGAAGTCAGCATACCAGAGGTACCGCCTTCGAGAGCTGTGATCTTGGCTGCAACATAGTCGTTGGTAGGATTCTGTAATCTTGAATAGAAATATCCTTCAGCTTCAAGGTCAAAGAGCTTGCCCATGTCTTCGCTGGTATCATATTTGTAAGTGGTTGACTGAATGATCGGAATCTGACGTGGTTCGCCGTTTCCTGGTGTGTAGCCTGCCTGCACGCATTTTGTATTAATAGTATAGTCCATGAATTTGCCCACCTTTATATAAATTGTAATATCTTTATGTTATACTTTTTTTTGTTATATGTAAAGAAAAAATACATACTTGATCGGTATGAGAAGGAGAAGAAGGTTATTGCTTATTATGTAAACAATAACGAGAGAATTATGGGACAAAGTAACAAAGCATTACACGAGAAATATGAATTCCGCGATATCAGGCGGGATGAGATCGAACAGGCCGTGAGAATTGAGGCAATCTGTTTTCCCCCAAATGAGGCTTGTACATATGAGCACATGGCACCACGAATCGAAAATGCACCGGATCTTTTTCTGGTGGCAGTAGACCGCAAAACCGGAAAGATGGCAGCTTTTCTGAATGGTCTGGCAACGAATCAGGAACACCTGACGGATGACTTTTTTACGGATGCTGACCAGCATGATCCGGATGGTACAAATATTATGCTCCTTGGACTGGATGTGCTGCCGGAGCACCAACACCAGGGACTGGCAAGAGAACTGATGGAACAATATAAGGAAAGAGAACAGGTTAAGGGAAGAAAGAAGCTGATCCTGACCTGCCTCCCGGATAAGGTTGAGATGTATAAGAAATTTGGCTTTAAAGACCATGGAATCGGTGATTCTGTGTGGGGCGGCGAAGCCTGGCATGAGATGGATATTGTGTTGGAGTAGAGTAAGATATCCTTCTTTGCAGACTTGAATTTACATTCGTTTGATATTATAATCAAAGGGATTGAAACGAATCCTGAAACAGCGGTAACATTTAATTTTAAGGAGGAATCTTATTATGATTACCTGGAACAACCTGGATACTCTTGAATCATTCAAAGAACTTTCCAATGTAAAAAAAGTAAACCTTGTAGAAGCCATGACCGGAGAAAATGGTGCAGAACGTGTAAAGAACTACAGTGTACCGATGGCTGCTGGTCTTGCATATAACTATGCTGCAAAGCAGGTAGATGATGAAGTGCTGGAAGGTCTTAAAAAACTGGCAAAAGAAGCACAGCTTACTGAAAAATACGCAGCTCTTTACAATGGCGAAATGATCAATACAGGTGAGAAACGTCTTGTTCTTCATCAGCTGACACGTGGACAGCTTGGTGATACTGTCACAGCTGACGGTGTTGACAAACGTGCTTTCTATGTAGAACAGCAGCAGAAGATCGCTGACTTTGCCAATAAAGTACATGCAGGTGAGATTACAAACGCAGCAGGAGAAA
>OLPB01000566.1_pt1 | contig 21309 bp, 16 predicted proteins | sample 1672001 | NCBI WGS metagenome assembly OLPB01 (sample SAMEA3136635, study PRJEB25190) | human gut metagenome | biome: human gut; feature: human-associated habitat; material: faeces | place: Austria | collected 2013 | reverse complement strand
AAGCTTTACCTTTGTATAGGCCCTTCGGCAGGAGGCTGGCTATGTGGTATGTCGTGCAAGTCGTCGGCGGCAGGGAGCGCCGCGTCCTCCATCTGGTGGAGCAGCTCGTTGATGACGATGTGCTGCAGGAGTGCTTTATTCCCCAGTACGAGATCATGAAGAAGATCAAGGGCGAGTGGAAGCGCCGCTCCGAGATCCTGCTTCCCGGCTACCTGTTTCTTATTACCGATAAGGTCGACCAGGCCGCGGACGAGCTCCGCAAGGTTCCCGCGTTCACCAAGCTCCTGGGAAACGACAACGCGTTCATTCCCCTTAACGCAGATGAGATAGCCTTCATCGATTCCTTCACGACCAAAGACCACCGCGTGGTGGAAATGTCGGAGGGCGTGATAGAGGGCGACGAGATCAGTATAACGAAAGGCCCGCTGGTCCACCATACCGCCCTGGTAAAGAAGATCGACCGCCACAAAAGGCTGGCGTACGTAGAAACGACGATGTTCGGCCGCACGCTGAACCTCAAAGTCGGACTAGAGATTGTCAGAAAACACAACAACAAACCAGTTTGAAGATTCTCCCAACCTGTCGGCTGAGGCCTCCCTCCCTTTCGATGGCTTCGATGTCGAGTTGTCCGAGTCGTCGCCGGCTACGCATCGCCCCTTCCGCTCGCTTCGTGATGACGGAACTGCCGCCGTCGCAGTTGGCGAAAACCCCTTTGTCGATCCCGAAGTCGCGCGTGCTGCTTATTCTCGCGAGGAGGGTCGGCTCGCATACCGCTTCCTAAAGAGGGCGTTCGACATCGTCTTCTCGCTGGGTGTGATAGCCGTGCTGCTGGTGCCATCGCTCCTGCTGTGCCTGGCCATCCGCCTGGAGAGTCCTGGCTGCCCCATCTACTCCCAGAAACGCGTTGGACGCATCGGCCGGAGCGGCGAGGTCGAGACCTTCGACATGTACAAGTTCAGGAGCATGCACAAGGACGCCGACGCGCGCCTGGCCGGCCTCAAAGACTTGAACGAGGCCGACGGCCCGCTGTTCAAGATCAAGGACGACCCCCGCGTGACCCGCATCGGCCGCTTCATCCGCAAGCACTCCATCGACGAGCTCCCCCAGTTCGCGAACTGCCTGCTGGGCCAGCTCTCCTGCGTAGGCCCGAGGCCGCCCTTGCCCTCCGAGGTCGCCCAGTACGACGAGCGCGCCATGCGCCGCCTGTCGGTCAAGCCCGGCCTCACCGGCTACTGGCAGGTGCGGGGCCGCAGCGACACCGGGTTCGAGGAGATGGTCGACCTGGACCTCAAGTACATCGAGGAGAGGTCGTTTCTGGTGGATATCAAGGTGGTAGCGAAGACAGTCGCGGCCATGTTCAACGGGAAAGGGGCCTGCTAGATGGGCGACGGGATCCGGCACGTCTACATCGTCGGTTGCAAAGGCATTCCAGCGCGCTACGGCGGTTTCGAGACGTTCGTGGAGAAGCTCACTGAGAACCGGGCGTCGGACCGCATCAGATACCACGTGGCCTGTGCCGTCGACGAGATGCCGGAGGATCCCGAGTACGAGCACAACGGAGCCCACTGCTTCTGCGTCAAGTGGCGCCCCCTGGGCGCTGCGCGCGCGGTCTTCTACGACCTCGACGCGCTCGGATGTGCGATCAGCCACGCCGAGCGCAACGGCTTCGAGCATCCCGTCTTCTACGTGCTCGCCTGCAGGATAGGCCCCTTCGTCGGGCGCTTCGCACGCAAGATCCGCGAGATAGGCGGTTCCCTGCTCGTCAACCCCGACGGCCACGAGTGGATGCGCGCGAAGTGGAGCGCGCCGGTGCGCCGGTACTGGAAGCTCTCCGAGGCGGGCATGGTCAAGCGCGCCGACCTGCTCGTCTGCGACAGCAGAACCATCGAGCGCTATATCCGGGAGGAGTACGCCCGTTTCTCGCCCGAGACGACCTACATAGCCTACGGCGCGGACACAGCCCCCTCCAAGCTCGACGACGACGACCCCGCCTTCGCGGGATGGCTCGAGGAGAACGGCCTGGAGCCGAACGGCTACTACCTCGCCGTGGGCCGCTTCGTCCCCGAGAACAACTACGAGACGATGATACGCGAGTTCATGGCGTCCGGTACGGACAGGGCCTTCGCTCTCGTCACGGGGGTCGACGAGGGGTTCCTCGACGAGCTCGAGAAGCGCACGGGCTTCCGCAGCGACCCCCGCATCAGGTTCGTCGGCACGGTCTACGACCAGGAGCTGCTCAAGAAGATCCGTGAGAACGCCTTCGCCTACCTGCACGGCCACGAGGTCGGCGGCACGAACCCGAGCCTGCTCGAGGCGCTCGCCTCCACCCGGCTTAGCCTGCTGCTCGACGTCGGCTTCAACCGCGAGGTGGCCGAGGGCGCGGCGCTGTACTGGACGAAAGAGGCGGGAAGTCTCATAAGACTGATCATGAGGGTTGAATCGGTTGATGACCAAGAAGCGAATGTCTTTAGAGAATTGTCTAGAGAGATGATTCGTGTTCGTTATTCTTGGAACTTGGTAGTCTCTTCCTACGAGAAGCTGTTTCTGGAGAATTGAAATACAAAATGAGGGTTTTATTGATATCTAATATGTGGCCGTCACTTAAACACCCCCATTACGGGGTGTTTGTCGAAAATACGTATCGCGAATTGTTGAGAGACGGTTTGGATGTCTCAAAAATCGCAATTTGCAAGCATGACACCCTATTTGGAAAGCTCAAGGAATACGCTTTCTTCTTCATTAAGGTCGTACTGGGCATTGCTTCGAGAAGATATGAAGTAGTGTATGCGCACTATGCTTCCCATACTGCCTGCCCAATACTGATCGGTCGCGTTTTAAATCCCAGGATACGAGTAGTAGTAAACGTCCACGGGAACGACATAGTTCCTGAAACGGGTAAGGATGCTTTCTTCGTTCGGCACAGCAAGAAGCTAATAGCAATAGCGAAATTCGTCATTAGCCCATCAGAGTATTTCGCGCGAATTCTTGAGGCGGATTTTTTCGTTCCTCGCGAAAAAATAGTGGTCTACCCCTCTGGCGGAGTAGACACGCGGTTATTTGCGCCAAGGGATAGGAAGCTTTCTCGAGAAAAATTTTCGTTTGAAAAGTCGAATTACGTCATCGGCCTTTTCGGAAGAATCGAAAAGGACAAAGGTTGGGATGTGTTTCTTCAGGCAGCTGCTCAATTGATTGAAAGAGAGGATAAAGATTATAAGCTTTTCGTGATTGGCGAAGGCTCTTGCGAGAAAGAGTTTTGGGATTTGGCATCACGTTTGAACTTGCGACCATACATAGAAAAGCGAGATATGGTAAGTCAGCATGTCTTGGCGGACGCATATAGCGCAGTTGATGTATTCGTGTTTCCAACAAGACGTGCGAGCGACAGCCTTGGATTGGTCGGTCTTGAGGCCATGTCCTGTCAGGCTCTGCTTGTTGTTGGCGACAAATATGGACCATCAAGCTATGCTGTTGACGGCTGGAATTGCGTATGTTTCGATCCATTCAGGTGGGAATCCCTTTACGAAGCGCTAAGCTTTGTCACCTCTATCGGAGATGAGCGAATAGTAGATGCGATCAAGGGTCGAGCTCGCGAAACGGCGCTGGAGTATGATTCTGCAAAGAGCTCGGGCAAACTGACTAGAGTATTTGAAGATATAGCCGGTGAGCGATGATGGCGGAGAACGGTATTATTTACGTTGCTTTCTATGCGGAACTTTACATTTTGATAAGCATCGTTTTGCTCCTCAAAACAAAAGTAGATCTATGCAATCCGGCTTTTATTTTTTGGTCGGCATACACGGTTTTGCTTGGGTTAGGTCCAGTCGTCTATGGCTTTTATAGAAGCAACTTCGTATTCGTTTATAACTACTATTTAGTAATTCTTGCCCCGTTAGCAGCATTTGTCCTGGGGAATTATGTACTGAGCTGTTCGAAAAAACCGAAAGGCAGAGATCGGCATATCCGCACATATCCATTTGACAGAAATATCGTACTTCTCGTCGCTTATGTAGTTGGCGTAGGGGCGGGCGCGTTGTTCCTGCTTCGAAGCGGGCTGTCGTTTACGACTTCGGACTTTGAATCCTCAAGAATAACAGCGCAATCCGGAATGGGTCCCTACCTATATCTCAACGGTATGCTTGTTCTTGTTGTGCCTCTTCTATTTGATCAGGTTCTGAAAGCAAGGTTTCCGAAGAAAACCTTCATGCTTCTTACCGCCATGGCGATAACTATTTTTCTTTGCAGAGGATCAAGAACGCTTGCGATCCTTCCTTTCGCCATTATGGCGCTTCAGTATTTGACTTATAAAAAAATGAAGCTTGGGGTTCATTTTAGCCTACTTGTTTTTGGAGTCATCGTCCTTGTGACTGCATCGGTCTTGCGTGGCACCTTGAACAGCGAAGCCAGCTTAGGGGACTACTTCGTAAATTTTTTCGGCGTGCTAACATATAATTTAAATACTCAATTCAAGTTCTTTCCAGATCGAATAGATTACATGCTTGGTTCGACCTTCTTCATGAGCTTCAACCTGCTTCTTCCTGGCGCTGGACAAGATTTTACAATGTGGCTGAAAGAGGCTATGGGCCAAACCTTTGCCGGTGGTGGGGTGACCCCTTCGATCGTCGGAGAGTTTTACATTAACTTCGGCATGGTGGGTGTTTTCTGTGGCATGTTCATTATGGGCGGAGTGGCTAACTTCTTGGAAGAAATTGCCCAGAAGTCTTTTCGACACAGGGTCTTCGTATACTATCTAATTGTCCTGCTTGCTTTGGTGGTTTATGGGGGCTTTTCGACATACCTGCTCTCTCTTTCGCTTAACACCATAGCCTATTTCGCTATCTCGCTGCTATCTTCTGGCGATGATCTCCCGGAGAGCTACAGGGTCGAGCCGAAAGGTCTTCCTTACGCCGCTCGCGCTGCTGACGCCTCGGGACGACTCCGTTGAGCGGATTCAGACAAAATATTTTTCACCAGTATGGACTTCAGGTGGCGAAGTATATTTTTCCATATCTGACCTTGCCATATCTTACGCGCGTTTTAGAACCCGATGCTTACGCTGTTCGCGCTTACATCTTAGCAGCTATGACGTTTATGCAGGTATTCCTGGACTACGGCTTCAATTCTTATGGCACGAAAGTTGTTGCAGAAAGCATAAACGACGAAGGTTTGATTCATCGCGTTACATCATCGATAGCGCTGCTTCGTATCATGCTCGCCGTAGTTGGTGCCATCGCGCTCCTGCCTGTCACTTCATCAATTCCCATTATGGGGGCTAATCCATGCTATGTCGCCATAGCATACTTAGGCGTGTGTTTCAAAGCAATGCTTCCTGATTTTATCTTTCAAGGCAAAGAAGACATGGGCATTATTACTAAACGCTTCGTTGTGTCTCAAGCTGTTGCAACGTTTCTGATATTCGCCACGGTTCGTGCCCCATCAGATCTGCTTTGGGTGCCTGTTATCGAGGCGCTTGCATCGTTCATCGCCCTTGCCTGGTCTTGGGCGAATGCTTTAACGGTTCAAGGGATTCGACTTGTTCGGCCGGTAACTAAGGAGCTGGCATATTTGTTTCGCCAGGCATCGATCTTCTTCTTGTCTGGCGCATCCACAACGGTCTTCACCGCTTTGACTACTTTAATGATAGGCGTTTTTATTGTTGATCAAGTTGAAATAGCCTACTGGTCCGTGGCGATGACGGCGGTCAATGCCATCCAGTCGCTTTACACACCAATTACGAACAGCCTCTATCCCCATATGGTTAAATGCAAGGATTTTGCGTTAGTAAAGAAATTGCTGATAGTTGGTATGCCCGTCGTGTTCGTCGGGTCGGTCTTGTTCGCCCTCTTATCCAACGAAGTGATGTGGGTACTTGGGGGAGAGCAGTATTTAGCCGGATCGTATGTGATATCTCTCGTATCGCCTGTTCTGCTCTTTTCTTTTCCCGCCATGCTCTTGGGCTTTCCGGTGCTCGCGGCAATTGGCCACGTGCGCGAACTGACGACGTCATCCGCCATTTCGGCTTTCTTTCATATTGCAGGATTGTTCGTCTTGGTTTTCACGGGGCAGTTTTCGATAGCCGGTGTAGCCGTGCTGCGTGTATGCACACGCGAGGCAGTTCAGGAACTGCGGCAGCTCGTCGATCACTTCACATTAGGAAGGTGTTACAGAGGTTGCAGCACAATGTAAACCCGACAAACACCCGATCTGAACTGGCTAAATAGGAACACATAAGGCACGCGGAGTCCTGTCCGAGGCACATAGGAAGTGTCTCAAAAGGGTGCGTGCGAGATGAGACACTTCTTCACAACTCCTGCGCTCGCAGGAGATCCAAGGCGCAACAGAGCGCCTTCCCTCCCCCATCGAAAACGAAATATCGCAGAGCGCCGAAACGGACCGGGTCCTCCGCTCCTTTCCCCATGCCCAGATTTTTCCCAAGTAATTTTTGGATTTCCTCGAATTAACTGCGTTCTCCCGACCGCATACACAGAGGGAATCCCCACGAGATAGGAGCAATGATGCTGGACCCACGCAGCAGCCGCGCCTCCATCCACATTAGGATAGACGGCGGGATCAAGGAACGGGCGGTGAAGGTGCTCACCGCGAACGGCATGACGATGTCGGGCGCCGTCACGGCGATGGCGAGAACCGGGATCGAAGAGATGAGGCTCCCCTTCGAGATCAGCAGGGAGCCCGAGATCGCCGGATGCGGGATGTCCGACGAGGAGGCGGCGGACCTGGGGATCGAGAAGGACGGCACCGACGGCCGAAACGGCACCCCCGACAGGGCCATGATCAGGATGAGCCCCGAGGAGAAGCGGGACATGCGCAGGTGGTGCAAGGCTATGGCGATCACCCCGAACGCGGCGGTTCTCGCCTACATGGCGCAGGTCGCCTTCGAGCTCCGCGAGCCCGTCGGGTTTTAGGGAGGCGCCGATGAAGACCTCCACCTTCGACTTCACCATCGACAAGGGCGTCCGGGAAAGGGCGAACGCGGTCCTTGCGGCCAAGGGGATGACGATGGCAAGGGCCCTGCGGGCGATGATGGCGATCGGCATGAGGGAGCGCCGCCTCCCATTCGGCATCTCCAGGGCGCACGCGCTGGCCGGCGTCGGCATGAGCCGCGAGGCGGCCAGGCAACTCGGGATCCCCAAGGACGGCACCGACGGGAGCACCGGGGTCACCTGCGGCGTGACGCTCAAGGTCGAGCCGGAGGAAAGGGAGCTGATCTTGGAATGGTGCGACTCGCTCTGCATCACCCCCAACGCCCTGGTACGCGCCTACACGGCGCAGATCTCGTACGAGCTGCGGATCCCCCTCAACAACTAAACGACGAGCCCGAATCGGGAAAAGCAACAACATGGCAGGAATGCCATCCTCAACAAGCGATGGTTCTTTCCTGCCGAAGGCAGGTGGAACATGCACCTTACGCCGAACGCACTGAGTGACCTTCTACTTGGCTGGATGGATTTCGGAATCAAGACTTTTACTGAAACGGAAGCTCCTGATCAACTACATATTCCATTGGATTATTCGGCTTTATTTCTTTTTCGTTGCTTTGATTGTCCTCAAAGTATCTCTGGCCCCCAGCGCCCTGCAGCAACTCCTCGATTACTCTATTCAGCGCAGAGCTTATCTCGACATCGATGAAGGGGTCTGCTCCCCAATCCCGATATGCAGGAATGACAACCTCCAGCGCATCGTGCATGCGCCCAATGGAAATCAAAGCCCTAGGCAAAGTGCAAGCCTTTCCTCCTTCAATGAGGACATTCAAAACAAAGTGCATCGGATCTTCCGTAATATACACAAGCCCGTGCTCGGCCGCAGTCGCCATATCAAGAACGCTTTCATGATTAAAACTAAGGATTCTGGACGACTTTGGGATTCGCGGGGCGCCATCGAGATCCACCATATCAAGAGCATCAAGAACCGTAAGTATATTGTCGGCTATTGCTCTTACTTCGCCTTTAAATTCATCCCCATTCACTACCATACGGAGATGCCCGTCATCGGACACCAATTTACCAGCCGACGTTTCGGACTCGCGCACAAGAATGTTGATGTCCTCTCGTAATCTCCTCGCAGCCGCCGAGGTGACTACAAAATGTTCGGATAGAGCGTCAATCGAAAAACCTTTACGCAATAGGAGCGCAATCGCAATGACAGCGTTATACGAAACGAGAAACCTCGAATTCAACTCTACCGAATACGTGGCGCCAGGCTCCGGTCTTTTGAAGGGCATATCAGGATCGAGGAAGCACTCGATTGTGAAACCCAACTGAGATCCGTTGAAAAGCATTTTTCCACTCTCGACTCCAAGATGGAATCTCAGACCATTGCCTACTTCTATCCCCTCTTTAAATAGCGAGAATCTCTTCTTGCCCTCCTCGGCGTTTTTCTCCACTGCTTTTTTAATCTGCTCGAAAGCCAGGTTGAATTCTCCTTCAGGGGCGCTTATTACTTGAGTGGAAGGGCTTGCGACGATGACCCTCATTCCCTCCGAGCAAAGGTGGTCATTGAGCGAAGCGAGTGAAATGACTTTGCAGCTTCTGCCATTCATGGTTCGGGAGTCGCCGACGCATGCGCCCCTCATATTCATGAATTCCCTCGATTTTGCGGTGTAATGAAATGCCCCTGCGGCAAAAACACCCTCACCGCAAACGCGTCCTGAAATCGAATGGAAAGCTAACTGTATCGTTTCCCCGTCATCGAGCTCCAAACCCGCTACCGTATCGGGAGCAACCATATTGGGAGCTGAAATGTCATCTGGCATATGGCGAATCGTATACCAGGCGATTCCCCTGTCAGAATCTTCGCCACCAGCAAGAATACCCCTAATAACATGGATGTCGCGATTAACATCATCCCCCGACAGATCTTCCGTTGTAGCCAAGGCGAACAAGAGCCCTTGATGCTTGGAAGAACTAGCAAAATCAGATAGTTCGCGAGGCGGAACTTCGTGGAGGCGAATCATAGCCTCTATGGCAAAATACGCGGCAGCGTCAGACTTTCTCAATTCAAAAGACTTCATAGCGAGGGAACGAATTTTCGGCCAATCCGCACCCTCGCGCCTGTACTCGCAAGATGCAAGGAAAGCTAGCAAGTCCGCCCTTCCTTCCGAATGCTCCTCGAAGCCATTAAGCACTTCGACAAGCAAGTCGTCTCTATCGCTCTCAAAGCCAATGGAAAAGACCAGATCTTTTATTTGGCCAAATGGCAGCCAGCGGTATGCACCGTTGAGCATCTCCAATATCTCATTATCCCTGCCGCTTTCATGAAGATAGGCGATCCACGATGGCGCGAATTCGATAGTGGGGAATTCGAATCCGGCCTTCATCAGCACGATGGCATTTTCCAGATATTCCGATTCGCAAATTGGGATGTCCTCCTCAAACTTGCAATGGGCAAGCAGGAAAAAGGCAGCTCGATCAGAGTGAGCCATCCCGAGACGAAAATAATCTTCTCGGCTGATGTTTGGAACAACCTTTCGTGCGAAGCAAAGGAAGGATACGAAATCTTGTTGAGCCAGCCTTTCCGCAGGCCCCCCCCACCGACAGTTCAGCGTTCACACTGGCTTCGTCGTACGATCGAAGCTTCTCGATCGATTCGAAGTACAGCAGCCCGTTCCCCGCCTTGTAGGCAAATTCCATTACTTGCGCGATAGTAGATGGGTCCTCAGTCCGATGAAGGCGGATGCGATCCTTGACGGCAGAAAACGAAACCATGCAATCCTCGGGCAGCAACTCTAGAACCCTGGAAGCCGTTTCGTCGTTTAGCGTCTCAATTGCACTGGAGGAGATTTGTTGAAAGCTTTCCAATAAATCATTAGACGCCCAGCGAGGAACGGAGCCACAGAATCCTGCCAGCAAGTCGACCGAAGCAGGCGCATCGGAAAGAACCCATTCATCATAGAACCCGCATATGCTCAATCGCGCTCGGGCGATTGGATTGAGCCGTTCGGACACGATTTGATACATCTCGAGCGCATTGCAGAACGCCTTAGCTTCAAACAAATAATCGGCCGTTACCGATGCAATCAGTGAATAGTACTTTGAATCCGGAGTTATTGGATGCTCGAGCAAAGGATCGGTGTGCTCCGATTTAGACGCAAGCGCGTTAATCGCATCAACGCAATCTTCGGAATCGCTAAGCCCATCTATTAAGCCAACGCAATATTTCACTTCCCCCGCAGAAAACGCAAGCGATGCAAGAGAGAGCAGCAACTCTTCAGGCAGGTCAATAAACCCTGCTATTCCGCACCTAGGTGAACGGCCCTTGCAAAGGTCAAGATACGTAGCAAGGTAATTCATCGCCTTCGATTCGTGGCACCTATCCGCGTCGAATGTCAAATCGCATATGTCGAAATCCCCCCTTTCGACAGAACGCACGAGCTTCTGGACGATTTCAAGACCCTCCTTTTCTCTTTTTTTCGGAAGGCGGGTTATTTCTTCAAGTATCCTCTCGTCTCGCTCTACGCTATCCCGATCGCTTCTCCTGACCATCGCTTCTAATGCCTTTGCATCGTTGGAATGCGTTTCATCTGAAATTCCAGCAATCTCGTCATAAAGGCGAGAAATGAATTCCTCAATGGTGGGATTCTTGCCGAGCAAATTCGGGGCATCGTACAGAAACAGACTCACGGCGCGAGCCTTTGAGACTTCGCCGGTTCTGCAGTTCTCAATAAATTCGTCAAGCTTTTCGCTGCATTGGAACAATTTGACCAGGTCAAAACTTCCGTTTGAAAAAAATGCCGCTCTGTCCTTATACTCGGCGATTACAGCATCAACATCACGATTCTTTTTTACCCTCTGAAATTGAGAGGTCGCTAACTTGGAAAGTGCCCCGAACGCCTTGAGCATAATTCCCGGAACTTCCATAAAGCACCGCCTTAACACTACCGGATTAGCAATGAAGCCAACTTGGACCGAATGATTAGATTCGGTTTGCCGACTTGGCCCCGTGTACAAAACAGAATGAAATACTTACTTTGTTCGCTCTATAACATCATACAAGTCGCAACATCTCCGCACTCGGCTCATCCTCCAATATGAAATAACAGCCTTTTCGTCTTTTGGTTCATCAATGATTGAAAATTAGTCTGCTTTTTTCGAAACGGACACCCTTCTTTCGACCTCATTAGTGAAGCCGCGAGGATACGCGGAAGAACCCGGCGGGAAACCCGCCACGACAAAGGAGGTCATCATGGAACCTGAGCGCGACGAACTTGGACGTGTCTGCACGAGCGATGGCGGAGTCATCCCCGAGGACTATCGCATCGAAGAGCGCGACGACGATGGCGACGAGGACGACGATTAGCCCAGACTCGAACCGAGACTGACGTCCATCTGGGGAATGGGCGGCGATGCCGCCCATTCCCCTTTTTTGCGTCAAAGAACCTACTTCAACTTGACGGGGCGCTCTATCTTCATCCGCCCCGAGCATATCGGGCAATATCCCGGCTTCGCCCTCGCTTTCTTCCTTATCGAAAGCATGAAATGATGCCCGCAAGGAGCTATCCACCATGCCTCTTTCGAGCTGCTGGGAAGAGTCTCTCGTGGATCCATCCTCCGGTTCTGAATCTTGTTCCATTCCTTCATGAGCTCGGGGTGCGTCGTTGCAAGGTCGTTGAATCCAGGCAGCGCTTTCCTGCCCTTGCAGTACGGACAGCCCGGATCGCGCTCTTCCGCCCGCCTGAAGATCTCCATGGCGAACGAATGCCCCTCGCAGCACCTCCACCAGACCTTCTTGCGCGAACGTGCGGTCACATCCTTTGCCTTGAGGCTGCCGTTCCTCTCTTTATCCCACTGCTTCGCCAGCTTCCTGTTCGTGGTCTGCAGATCGTTCACCCCGGGAACGCACTTCTTATTGCTGCAGACGGGGCATCCGCTGCCGTTGCGATGGCGGTTGTTCACGCTATCCGCCCACTCGTGGCCATGCTCGCAAATCCACCAAATTCTGAGCCTGCTGCTGCCCGGCATAACATCGTCGGGACCGAGGTCGCCGTTCTTCGTCGGGTGCCACTGCGCCGCCAAGGCCGGATCCGCGGTCTGCAGGTCGTTGAATCCCTTGAGCAGGCGCTTGCCCGAGCAGTAAGGGCACCTCCCCTCCGCCGCCACCGCAATCGAAACCTTCATCTTCCACGAATGCCCGCACCCTTCGCTTCTCCACCAAGCAGCCTCCCCCGAGTTGAAGCGGACGGCATCCGGGGTCGCTCCCCCGTTGAGGCCTGCATCCCACAGGGCGGCGACATCCGGCCTCACGGTCGCCAAGTCGTTGAACCCCTTGAGCAGCTTCCTGTTGCCGCAGTAGGGACACGGCTCGCCCTTGATCGCGGATACCCGATCGATCCTCGCCTTCCACACGTGGCCGCACTTCCCCCTCCACCAGAACGGTTTCTTCGCCTTGGCGAAGCACTTGTCGAGGGTCATCCCGCCGTTGAGATCTCCGGCCCACAGCTCGGAGAGCCTCTCATTGTCCGAGGCCCGGTTCCTCCCCGCAACCAGATAGCCCGATCTTTCTCTGTTGCAAGACGGGCAGGTCCTCGAATGCGAATTGGTCTTGCGCAGGCCTTCCTGCCACTCGTAGCCGCAGACGGGGCATTGCCACCAGAACCTGCGATGGTCGCGGTCGCTCACATCTGCGGGAGTGAGGTCGCCGTTCTTCGTCGGATGCCACAGCTTCAACGTCGCGGGAGCCAGGGATGCCGCGCTGCTGTACCCCGGAAGGATGCGCGCCCTGCTGCAATACACGCACCCGTTGCCGTCGTACACCCTGTCGCGCACCGAAGCGCGCCACTCGTGCCCGCACGGGCCCTTCCACCAGACCTTCTCCTGGCTGCTGTACGGCACGTCGCGGGGAAGCAGTCCGCCGTTGCGGTCGCCGTCCCATTCCTTGAGGAGGTCCTCGTGATTGAAGGCGAGGCACCAATCCTGCAGGCTCATGCCCCTCAGTCCCGTTCCGGTGATGAACCGCGCCCATTTCACGGTGGACTTCCCCCTGCCCAACCTCTGCATGGAGCTCGTCTCATCGGAGGAATCGATCGCCTTGGCCTCTCTGCAGACGGCCTCGAACGGCTCTATCCTGTCGGCCATGCCATGGCGCACCATCCACGACCTCGGGGTTTCTCTCCAGATGTGCGACAGAGGGCCGTCCCACAGGTAGACCGCATGCGGCGCCAGGATGCTCATTTTCTCCGGCCAGAGCCCCCTGTTCTTCGCCGGGTGCCAATGCGCCGCAAGCTCAGGGCACACGGTCGCCACGTCGTTGAAGCCTTTCAGTGCCTTCCTGCCCGAGCAATATGGGCACAGCCGCCCCACCGCGCTTCCCACGCGCTTTGCGATCGGGGCGCACCACTCGTGTCCGCATTTGCCCAGCCACCAGACGCGCTGCCGATAGTCGGAGAAGACCTCGGAAGGCGACAGCGGGTTCTTGTCCGGATGCCACTCCTCCGCGATCTCGGGGAACAACGTCGCCAGGTCGTTCTTGCCCGCAACGAGCTCGACCCCGCAGCAGGCGAGGCAATCGTCGAAACCGCGCTGGGTTCGTCTCGCCACGGCCTCCTCCCATTCGAAACCGCAGTCGGGACATTTCCACCAGACCTTCTTATGCGACCTGCAAACGATGTCCCCAGGAGTAAGATCGCCGTTCTTCTGGAAATCCCACTGGTCAAGCAGCAGGGTCCTGCCGTTGCCTGCGCACCAATCGGAAAGCGGTCGGAACCTGTCGGGGCAGACGCCGGACAACCCGTCGAAGGTCTCCGATCCGTCCTCGCGTCGGGGATACTCGGCAAGGAGCTGCCTGCCGTCTCCGGTGAAGATCGAGATGTCATTCACTCCGATCCTCACCCTCGCCTTCGAGCCCGCATGCCCTTCGGGAACGCCGTAGTGGTTCCCGCGGACGGCGACGACGTCGTCTTTCGCCACGCGGCAGCTCCGCCAGCTGCACGGCGAATACGGCTCTTCCGGCAGCCGCTGAAGGCAGGGCAGCTCGTCCACGACGAACAGCTCGTGCCTGCTCATGCCGCCCAAGGCAGGGCTCGGCTTGGAGTTGTACAGCGCGAGCAGTTCGGATACCGCCCGGTTGAGCTGGTTAATGGAGCTGAAGCTCAGCCCTTCGAGCGTCTTCATCGCCCTGTTGGCCATGATCCTGACATGGCCCTCCACCGCTCCCTTGTCGGTTGGCGTCGCCACCCTCGTCGGCTCGACCATGATCCCGTAGTGGTCCGCCAGGTCCTGGTACTTGCGGTTGACGACCTTCCCGCCGCCCTTCTTGAAGTAGACGGCCTGAGCCAAGTTGTCCGGCGCGAGCCAGATGGGAACCCCGCCGAAGAACTCGAACATGCTGCAATGGTGCTCGAGCCAGGTCTGCATGCCCATGTCCAGCGATGCGCGGATGAAGGTGTACCCGCTGTACGGCATGGTGGCGACGAACAGGAACGCGGGCGCCGTCCTCCCATCCGCGCCGACGATGCCCAGCGTCCTTCCCGCCCAATCCACCTGCACTTCCTCGCCAGCCGCCCAGTTGATCCTCATGGAGACGCCTTCGCCCGAAGACCCAAGCCAATTGAGCAGGGCGCGCTTGAACGTCGCCTTCACGTAGGGTTTCGTGGAGGCGAGCTGCGCTTCGGCGACGTAGGCGTCGTAGGCGGCATCGAGATCCTTTTTCTTCAAGCAGCCGCCGAGGATCTCGCGTATCGCCGGGAAATCCGGCTGATGCCTGCGCCAGGGATTGAGCGGATCGACCAGCTGCTCCAGCTCGTCGTCGCTGAGCTCCGCGGGCACGGGCCAGCCTATGCCGAGCCTTCGTGCGGAGCCGATCACCTCGCCGACCTTCTTCACGCCGCACCCGCACAAGCTCGCGACCTTCCTCTCGGACAGGCCGACGGACCTCATCTCGATTATTTCCCTGTAAGGCAGACGGGGCATCAGGCTCTCACCGCCATCTCCAGGCGTATCGCTTCGACGGATAAGGGGTCGCCGGACCCTATGGCCTTCCTGCACGCCTCGTCGAGCGTTATATGCGAGGGCTCCTTCGATAAATCGATGAGCTCCTTGCATCGCCTGAAGCCACGCCCCTCGGATCGACACTGGCGCAGCGCGACCTTCATCGCTTTGACGACCCAAGGTCCCAGCTCGGACGCCAACGCAAGGAACCTTCTCTCCACCCTCTTGGCGAACCACCTATGGCCGGGAGGCCTGTGGGATTCGTCAGTGACCGTCCTCGCGGTCGATCCTTTCCCCGGCATGGCATGTCGGGCTACGAGCTCTCCCATGTGGTACGCCTCGATCGCTCCGCCGGCGATGCGGACCCTCACCTCCTCGAAGGCGTAGCGGAACGGTACGGAATAGCGAACGCGCCCGTAGAGGAAATGATGGTCCCGCTGAACCGTGCGCCTCGCCCATCGGTCGAACCCGTACCCCCCTTCGGGAAGCAGGAGGAGCAGCTCGGCCTCGGCCTCCTCGAAAAGAGCGCGGCGAGACGGCTCGCCGCCGAACGACGTGGAGTTGTAGAGGTCCGCCCTGCCGACGATCAGGGCGTTGGCGTCGTCCTCCGACCGGAAGGCCACGTGGGCGAAATCGGCGCGGACATGGGAGGCGACGAACGATGAGCCCTTCTCATCGAGAAGCCCTCCCCTCCTGACCGCCGTCTTCATCGATTTCGGTCGGGCTCCGTAGAGGACGGTCCTGAAATGCGCGGCAAAAGCCTCGAGCGTGGCCGCCCCGTCGCGCGACAGGCTGGGATAGGGGCAGCAGGTGACGTAGGGAACGCCGCCGAAGTATTCGTACGCCGCGGCGCAGCAGCGCATCCAGTCGCGGTAGCTGCGGCCCTTCGAGGCGAGGCAGAACGTCATGTCGCTCGATGTAAGCTGGGCGACGAACAGGTCGAGCCGCCCCTCCCGCTCCCCGATGGTGGACCAGTAGGTGGTCGCCCTCTCGGCAGGGTACCACTCCCCCGTCTGCTCCGCCCTCGCTTGCTTGCGCCATGCGAGGAGCTCGTGGCAGAAGGAGTTGAACGAGTACGCGCGGAACCCCTCCCTCTCGCAGGCCTGCTCGTACTCCGCGTAAAGGTAACGCCTCCAATAATGCCTCTGGGAATCCATCTTCCTGCTGAAATGCTCGAAGTTCGGCAGCGCGCAACGCCTCCCCGCCCCGTAAGGCGAGAACACGAGCTGGACCCCGCTTGTGGAATCGGCGCTATGCGGGAGCGGGCCTTCGGGAGCCTTGGCGCCCCCTGCCCTCTATGTATCGCCGGCGCCGGCCTTGCCCAAATGACGATAGAGGGTCGCTTTGCTGACGCCCGTCGCCTTGACGATCTCCCGGACGGTGAACTCGCCGCTTTCCTTCATGCTTATCGCCTCTTCGAGTGCGGACGAGTCGGCTGCCGGCCTCCCCACGCTCCCTCCTTTGGCGCGCGCCTTTCCCATGCCGTTTCGTATGGTTCGGGATCGGGCGCGGGAAGCCACCTTCGACAACGCGCCCATATGGGAGAAGAACGGGTCGCCGGGAGCCGCCTCTATCCCTTCCTCGAGCGCCATGAAGGTCGCCCCTGTGCGCTCGATCCTAGCCAGCGCATCGAGGACTCCGCGCACATCGGGCGCGAGCAGCGACAGGCTGGGGACGACGACGGTATCCGCATCGGAAGCGCTTGCGACGACCTCATCGAGGAATACCCGGGAGCCTGCATCCGCCGACACGACGTCGCAGCCATGCTCCTCGAGGGCCCTCACGGCGGCATCCCTTTCGGCATCGTCGCTGCTCCTGGCATATCCGTAGATCATCGCATGCCCCCTTTCGCGTTCCAATTATTTTACGACGCGAGGATCACGCTATCGAAACGACGGCCTCTTTCTCGACCACGTAGTCAGGAAGACAGGCAAGAGAGAGGCAGATGACGATGGCGAAGAGCAGCTGGAAAAGCGCAGACGCCGCAGCGAAGCGAGAAGAGGAGCTGCAGCAGACCCTGCAGAGACTGGAAGAGGGCGTCGAGGAGATCTTCACCTCGGGGAAGTACATGGAATACCTCACCGTGATGTCCCGCTTCCACAGCTACAGCTTCAACAACTGCATGCTCATCGCATGGCAGAGGCCGGACGCCACCCTGGTTGCGGGATACCGCGCTTGGCAGGATAAGTTCGGAAGGCACGTCAAAAAGGGAGAGCGAGGCATCAGGATCCTCAGCCCCATCGTCGTGAAGGGCAAGCTGCCCGAAGATGGGCAGGACGGCATCGGCGATCCAAATGCCGAGAAGACCAAAGCGAAGCGCCTCGTGGGTTTCCGTCTCGCCACCGTGTTCGACGTGAGCCAGACCGAAGGCAGGGATCTTCCGTCCATGGGCGTCGATGAGCTGCAGGGCGATGTCGGGGAATTCGAAACCGTGATGGACGCGATCGGGAAGATCAGCAAATACCCGATCTCTTTCGAGGAGGTCGACGGCGGCGCGAAGGGCTTTTTCTCCCGCGCCGACCCCAAGAGAATCGTTATCCAGGAAGGGATGCCTCAGGCGCAGACCCTCAAAACCGCCGTCCACGAGCTCGCCCACAGCGTCATGCACGACTTCGAGCCCGAAGACAAGAGCCGCCCGCTGCCCGATCGGAACACCCGCGAGGTCCAAGCGGAAAGCGTCGCCTTCGTCGTCTCCAACTGGCTCGGACTCGACACGAGCGACTACAGCTTCGGCTACATCGCCTCATGGAGCAGCGGCAAGGAGATCTCCGAGTTGCGTGCATCGCTCGACGAGATCCGCCAAGCGTCGCACGGCATCATCGATGGCATCGAGGAACAGACACCCAAAACCCTCGACAAAGACGAATCCCCCGAGAAAACCTTGGAGAAGACCTCTTTCCGCAAAAGGCGCTTGGCCGACCGGGCGAACGCGGCGAGGTCCGCCGCAGACGATGCCAAGCATGAACTCGTTCGCCCTGCCGCAACAGTCATCAGATAGAGCCAGAGGCCATGCTGTAGACATCGAACCCTCCAAGGCCGCCATCGATGTTCTTCCCAAAACGAGGTAAAAAGCAGAAGGTTTAACCTTCGACGACGCTCGTTTGCCCGATCGCAGCAACCCCTACATCGCAGTGCAGACGCATTAAACGCATCCTTTCCGAGAAGGCTCGATTGACGCTGCGACATGCGTGTCGCTAGAATTATTCGCACGGCACGGACGCCCATGAATCCTAAGTGAAGCAGGCACTAGAACAGTCGCAGGTTCTTAGGTTGGCGTGGCTCTCGATTCATTGCTCATCACATGCTCAAAATCGAAAGAGAAACCGGATGATTGACCTGAGGCAGTATTATCTCGACAACGTAGCAGAGAGCGACTACTACTACCGCTTCTTCTCGCTGATCGAAGGCGTGAACAGGACCTACAACGTCTTCCATGGAGAGGAGGAGACGCAGGAATTCGAGTTCCTGGTCCATGACGAAATAGAAGCGATAGAGAAGTTCAAGTTGCTATGCCAGCCCGACAACGAGCCGGAAAGCAAGGAGGACAGGTGCTGGTTCTACATTGTCGCCTACTACCTGAACGCATGCGGCTATGCCATCGAGCAGTTTCCCGATGTATTGCGCAGACCCCCGAAGGAACCTTCCGACTTCACATACGGCAGGATAAGGGATAGGGCTTTATCGCTCGGACTAGACGACAATGGCACGGTGCGCTGGGCTACCCGTCGGCAGCTGGTGGCCGAAATGAACTTCGTGCGCAAGTCGTCTTCTGTAGCCATCGACGAACCCCTTGACCAGATGATCCAGCGAATCTCAGCAGGTGACAGGCGATTCGAAGAGATGAAGATTGACGAGCAACTCAGGGAAATCGCGAATCTGATTGAAAACCTGCTAAAGAAAGACGGTAAGTTCATCGAGCCCGACTACGCGAAAGTGACATTCGGATACATCGACAACAACACAGTAAAAACGCTCAGAGGACAGCTTCAGTGCTTCAGGCATTCAAGTAACGAGTCACTTGTCGAGCGTGCCGGGTTCAGCGAAGAGCAGAAGATGTTCTTGGTCGATTTCGGTGTGACCACCTGCAAGGCGATCTATTGTCTCACCAGGTTGATGTCCTGACATGATGTACAGTATCGCCCTCGGAAGCACCTGCCTCCGAGACGAATGAAGCGAGTTCATATCGCACACCCAGCCCGCTCCCTCAGATTGTCAGACACCGGCGAAACAAATGAGCCCTGCTCGATTTCCCTGCCAGTCGATTGTGTCCTCTGCGTTCGTCCGGCAGAGGCTCATGCCTTCGCGGGCTCTCCTTCTCTGCGATCTTTCCACTCGAACTTATCAGCGAAATGCAGGAAGACGAGTACGACGTAATCGATGAATGATTTGATCGCGTAGTTCTTTTCGAACCAGTCCTTTTTCTCTGCCGCCCTTTTCGCAAAAGCCCTCAGTTCGTCAGCAGCGGATGAGCGGGTATACCCTTCGGGCACGAATATGTCGTAGCACATGAGAACCGCCGCCAGATCCATGGCGACGGCCACGCTTGACACCTGATTAACAACATCGCCAGCAAGACCCTCCCTGACCTGAAGCGCCTTTTTGACGCCCGATGCCGATTTACTCCGCACGTAGTTAGACAGTCCGTTCAGCAGGCAATCGCCATGAGCCGCCGCATTCCGCAGAGTTTGGACCCTGCGAAGAAGATTGCTAGCAGCCTTGAGTGTTGCCCTTTCCTCCGAGCTATCCAAAAAACCGCCCTTGCGAAAACAGGCTTTATAGAACCCAATAAGAGGGCCGAAGGAGATGAGCTCCATAAGGCACCAATAGGGCATGTCAGCCTCACCGTACTTTTCGACAATTCCCTTGGAATAAGGGGATGTCCCCATTGCAGCATATGAGCTTCTCACATGATCAGGATCCCTCCCGAAGGTGATTTCGCCCAGCAACCCCTCGAGCTCGTTTGCAATCGCGACCGCCGATGCGGGATCGAGCCCTTCCCCCACACCGTCCATCACAGAACGTATCCTGGCAAAGGTCTTGCTTGCTCCATCGGCATCCATCTTGGACACCTGCTCCTTTATTGCGTTGTTTCGCGAATAGTCAAGGTATTTCTCCGCAAGCTCGCAAGGGTCGCACCCTTCCGCCATGGCGCCCCTGTTGATGCGCACTTTCAGGCAATGCTCGATATCGAGGGTCAGGCGCAGGACGAGATCCCTAAGCTGTCTGTCGACTCGAGACAGCTCCACTAAGTAAGCGAATTCCAGCCCGATATAGCGGCCTTTCCCGTCCCCTTCTTTGAAGCGTTTCTCGTAGTTTTTGGCAAAGGCCTTCAGCTTGAAGAAGTAATTTCGATTTGAGAGGAAGCGCACAGCGGCCTCCTCGTCCATGAGGTTAAAGGCAACGTCCTTCTTATCCCTTAGGTATGCGACTTGATCAGCCGCGTTGAGATTAAGGTACATATAGGCCTCCCGATACGAAAAAACGCCCCAGCACGCAGGCGCCCCGGAGCGTTAAAAGCATTTTGCTTTTTGGTTCCCTAGTAGGTTAGCATGCTTTCAGCGAGCCCGCAAGGAATTTGCCGTGGCTGGAATTATTCCGAACAAGGGCCACATAAACCTCACATAAACCACCTGAACACGGCTTTGAAAAGCCATCGGAAGAATCCGAGCACGCATCTGAACATGGCTACACCTCCTCGTCTTCCTCGGGCTGGGCGTTCTCCGCCTGCCTCGCCTCCACGAACGCCTCCACCGGATACCCGAACAGAGCGCAGATCGCCTCGGGGTCGCTGCGAAGATCGGGGCGGGCCGCTTCGAGGTAGTCGTAGATGCTGCATGCCTTGTAGTTGTCCCCCGCGTTGGGGGAGTCCGAATACCAGAGCCGCTGCGCCCGCTCGAAGCGGACCCCGTCGACGAAGCGCCCCGCCTGCCTCCAGGCGACGACCCGGTCGTCGACGACGATGCTCTCGATGCCGTCGAGCTCGCCGGCTTCCGCCAGGCAGACCCTATACCCCCTGCATCGGTCCGCGAACGGAACGTCGGCGTCGTCGGCTTCCTCCGCGATGTCGTGATGGTGGATGTCGAGGCAGATCCCCTCGCTGTCCGCCATGTCGAAGCGCATGACGAGCTCGGCCGTTATGCAGGATCTCCCGAACGGCTGGCCGGCGACCAGGTTCGCGGTGTCGAAGACGCCGATCCTCCCGTCGCCGTAAACGATCTCCACCTTCATCTTCACCTTCCCCTTTCGTCCCTGTTCCTGCCTCCTTGCGTTGAGGGATGCTGCCGCGCCGCGCCTCCGCGGGGGCCTCTCTTCGCCGTCGCGCGCCCGTCGTCCGGTGCCACCCTCCTGCGCTTCCCGGCGGAATGCTGCGGCA
>OLPB01000562.1_pt1 | contig 21454 bp, 17 predicted proteins | sample 1672001 | NCBI WGS metagenome assembly OLPB01 (sample SAMEA3136635, study PRJEB25190) | human gut metagenome | biome: human gut; feature: human-associated habitat; material: faeces | place: Austria | collected 2013 | reverse complement strand
AATGAAATTTGAATTAACGTTCAAGGTTGTTTTGTTATTCAGTTATCAAGGTTTTGTGTCGTTCTTTTTTGTGACACAGCTTCTTTATTTTATCACATTCAGAAGTCTTTGTCAAGAACTTTTTTAATTTATTTTTTAATGTTTTGTTGCTTTTCTTGAGCAACTCGTACATTTTATCACATTCCCATTCATCTGTCAAGCACTTTTTTATTTTTCTTCTTTATTTTCCAAATAAGAGTGAAAAATATTACGGAGAAGGAGGGATTTGAACCCTCGCACCGCGCGAACGATCTACACCCTTAGCAGGGGCGCCTCTTCAGCCACTTGAGTACTTCTCCATAATGCCTAAATAAATGAAAATATTCAATTCTGTTGCACAGTAATGCACAACGCTTTATTATATTATCAAAAAGACTGACTAAAGTCAAGTCTTTTTTTAATTATTTTTTCCATTTTTCTTTTGCAGTCTCATAAAGGTTATTTCCATCTTTATCTATAACTACAATAACAGGAAGATTCTCGATTTCTAATTTACGGATTGCCTCTGTGCCAAGATCATCGTAAGCAACTACATCTGCTTTTTTAATACATTTAGAAAGTAATGCACCTGCTCCACCTACCGCTGCAAAGTATACTGCACCATTTCTCTTCATGGCCTCTATAACTTCCGGAGAACGCTTTCCTTTTCCTACCATGCCCTTTAATCCCTTATCAAGCATTTCTGGAGTATACTTATCCATACGACTGCTTGTAGTCGGACCTGCAGAACCGATAATCTGTCCTTCTCTTGCCGGACTTGGTCCAAGATAATACAGAACATTCCCATTGAGCTCTATTGGTAATGCTTCCCCTTTATGCATACTTTCATACATTCTTTTATGCGCTGCATCTCTGGCAGTATAAATAATTCCGGACAGATATACATAGTCCCCTGCTTTTAAAGTATTGATATCTTCTTCAGAAAGTGGAACCTGAATTGTTCTATTCATAACTGTATACCTCCCTTATAAACTTCTTACTGCGTGACGATTTACATGACAGCACATATTAACAGCAACAGGCAGACCTGCAATATGTGTAGGATACGTATTAATATTTACAGCCAATGCCGTAACAGTTCCTCCAAGTCCCGCTGCACCAATTCCAAGAGCATTGACTCTTTTAAGGACATCCTCTTCCATTGCTTTTATAGAAGGAAGATCAGAATGTGTTCCTACAGGTCTTGTCAATGCCTGCTTCGCCATGAGAGCTGCTTTTTCAAAGGTACCGCCAATACCAACACCAACTACAACAGGTGGGCATGCATTAGGCCCTGCATCCTGTACAGCAGATACAATAGCATTCACTGCGCCTTCCATACCATCTGCCGGCTTAAGCATAAATACCCTGCTCATATTTTCGCTTCCAAATCCCTTCGGTGCTACGGTAAGCTTAATATTTTCTCCTGGAACGATACTGTAATGAATAACCGCAGGTGTATTATCTTTTGTATTTTCTCTGATAAAAGGATCATTTACTACTGATTTACGCAGATATCCTTCTACATATCCGTCATGTACACCTTTATTGATAGCATCTGCGAGAGAACCTCCCTCAATATGTACATCCTGTCCTACTTCCGCAAAAACGACAGCCATTCCAGTATCCTGACAGATTGGTATCTGTTCTTCTCCCGCAATAGCAAGATTCTCTTTCAACTGATTAAGAATCTGGCAGCCAAGAGGATTCTCCTCCTGGTCTGCCGCTTTATACAAAGCATTCTTCATATCATCGGAAAGATAGTAATTAGCTTCTATACACATTTCTTTTATGTTTCTGGAAATTTCGTCTACATGAATTGAACGCATCTTTTTACCTCTTATATTCAATGACATAACAACTGTGAAAAGCATTCTTATTGATCATTAAGAAAGCTTCTTTATACTTCTTCCTGTGTTGCTTCTTCCTCTGTGGATTGAGACTCTGCTTCATCCTCTTCTACTTCTGCAAAATCCTCTTCCTCTTCAAATCTGACTTTTGCAACGCTGGCAACTTTAATACTGCTTTCTGAATCAATATTAATAAGTTTTACACCGGAGGTATTTCTGCCAATAACAGAAATCGAATCACTCTTCATCCGAATCACAATACCTTCTGTAGTGATCAGCATAATTTCTTCTTCCGGCTTAATTGTCTTCACTCCGACAACATATCCTGTCTTGTCGGTGATCTTATAACATCTTAAACCTTTTCCACCACGATGCTGTATGGTAAATTCATCAAGAGGTGTTCGTTTACCCATACCTTTTTCAGATACGATCAATAAATCATCACCTTCAGAACGCATCTGCATTCCAACAACTTCATCTGTATCACCAAGATTCATTCCGATCACACCCATAGAAACTCTTCCGGTTTCTCGTACATCCTGGAGTTTAAATCGGATACACTGTCCTTCTTTTGATACAAGGAAAATATCCTCATTCTCATCTGTCTGCTTTACTTCAATCAGCTCATCGCCCTCTCGCAGGGAGATTGCTGCCAGACCGTTCTTTCGAATATTCTTATACTCATCAAATCCTGTTTTCTTTACAAGACCGTTTCTTGTAGCCATAACGAGGTAATGCTGTTTACCGTCTTCTAATAACGGGATGATCGCTGTAATCTTTTCTTCCGGCTGAAGCTGAAGAAGATTGATAATATTCACTCCTCTTGCCGTTCTTCCTGATTCCGGAATCTCGTATCCTTTGAGACGATATACACGACCTTTATTGGTAAAGAACATAATATAATTATGGGTACTTGTCATAAATAAATCTTCGATATGATCTTCATCAATGACATTCATACCACGTATTCCCTTACCACCACGATTCTGACTGTGGAAGTTATCCGGTGTCATACGCTTAATATATCCCAGTTTAGAGAAAGTAATAATCGCATCTTTTCTTGGAATCAATGCCTCATCACTTAAATCTTCCATATCCATCTCGATGGATGTTCTTCTGTCATCACCATATTTATCACGAATAAGAAGTATTTCTTCTCGGATTACTCCTAAAAGAACCTTTTCATCTGCAAGAATCGCTTCTAATTCCGCAATCTTTTTCTCAAGTTCATCATATTCGTTCTGAAGCTTTTCTCTCTCTAAACCTGTCAATGCACGAAGACGCATATCTACGATTGCCTGTGCCTGTGCCTGTGAGAATTCAAAACGTCTCATCAGATTATCTCTTGCTTCAGAAACATTCTTAGAGGCACGTATGATTTCTATCACTTCGTCAATATGGTCTAATGCTTTTAAAAGACCTTCTAAAATATGCGCTCTTTCTTTGGCTTTATTCAGCTCATATCTCGTTCTTCTTGTGACAACATCCTTCTGATGATCCAGATAATGTACAAGCATTTCTTTTAAGTTAAGAACCTTTGGCTGATTATCTACAAGCGCAAGCATGATGACTCCAAAAGTATCCTGAAGCTGTGTATGTTTAAATAACTGCTTTAATAATACATTGGCATTCACATCTTTACGTGTCTCAATACAGATACGCATACCGCTTCTATCAGATTCATCTCGTAATTCTGTGATTCCGTCTACTCTCTTTTCTTTTACTAAATCAGCAATCTTTTCAATTAAACGTGCCTTATTTACCATATATGGAAGCTCGGATACGATAATTCTCTGCTTTCCATTCTTCATTGGCTCAATGTTTGTCACCGCACGTACTTTAATCTTGCCTCTTCCCGTACGGTAGGCCTGGTCAATACCCTTTCGTCCAAGAATAGCTGCCCCTGTCGGGAAGTCCGGTCCTTTTACGATTTCTAAAAGCTCATCAATATCCGTCTCTCTGTCTTCCTGTACTTGATTATCAATAATCTTTACGACACCGTCGATCGTTTCTCTTAAGTTATGCGGCGGGATATTTGTTGCCATACCTACGGCAATTCCCTGTGCTCCATTTACAAGAAGATTTGGAAACCTTGATGGAAGAATACTTGGTTCTTTTTCTGTCTCATCAAAGTTCGGTACAAAATCAACCGTATCTTTGTAAATGTCCGCTGTCATTTCCATGGAAATCTTAGATAATCTTGCCTCTGTATAACGCATGGCAGCCGCGCCATCACCGTCCACAGAACCAAAGTTTCCATGACCGTCCACTAGTGGATAACGAGTAGACCAGTCCTGTGCAAGATTAACTAATGCACCATAAATAGAACTGTCACCATGAGGGTGATATTTACCCATTGTATCACCGACGATACGAGCACACTTTCTGTGAGGCTTATCCGGTCCGTTATTCAACTCAATCATAGAATAAAGAATTCTTCTTTGCACCGGCTTTAAACCATCTCGTACATCTGGAAGAGCTCTGGATACAATTACACTCATAGCATAATCTATATAAGATTTTTCCATGGTATTCTTTAAATCCACCTCATGGATTTTATCAAAAATATTACTATCGTCCATTCTATCCTCCTGTTAGATATCCAGATTCTGTACATACTTTGCATTGGCTTCGATAAATTCTCTACGTGGTTCTACACGATCTCCCATGAGAGTATCAAATGTCATATCCAATTCGGAAGCTGCATCATCATCCATATTTACGCGTAATAAAATTCTCTTTTCCGGATCCATCGTTGTCTCCCATAACTGAGATGCATCCATCTCACCAAGACCTTTATATCGCTGGATCTTATTGTTGCCGTCTCGTCCGATATCCGTCAGTATTGTATTTAACTCTTCATCACTGTAGGCATACCACACCTTTTTATTCTTCTCCACTTTATACAGTGGCGGCTGTGCCAGATATACATGCCCTTCTTTAATAAGTTCTGGCATAAAACGATATAAAAATGTAAGCAATAATGTTGCGATATGCGCACCGTCTACATCGGCATCCGTCATAATAATGATCTTATTATATCTAAGCTTTGTAATATCAAAGTCTTCATGAATTCCTGTTCCAAATGCTGTGATCATCGCACGTATCTCATTATTCACAAGAATCTTGTCAAGTCTTGACTTTTCTACATTCAAAATCTTTCCACGCAATGGAAGAATGGCCTGCGTTGCACGACTTCTTGCTGTTTTCGCTGAACCACCCGCAGAATCTCCCTCTACGATATAGATTTCGCAATTCTTTGGATCTTTATCTGAACAGTCTGCCAGCTTACCTGGAAGGCTCATTCCATCAAGCGCAGACTTTCTTCTCGTTAAATCTCTTGCCTTTCTTGCTGCTTCTCTTGCTCTTTGTGCAAGTACCGCTTTCTCACAGATCATCTTTGCGACATTCGGGTTCTGCTCTAAGAAATAAGTAAGCTGCTCACTTACTACACTGTCAACCGCACCACGTGCTTCACTATTTCCAAGCTTCTGCTTTGTCTGGCCTTCAAACTGCGGCTCAGGAATCTTGATGCTGACAATCGCAACCAAGCCCTCCCTGATATCATCACCGGTAAGATTCTGCTCATTATCCTTTAATAACTTATTCTTTCTTGCATAATCATTAAATGTCTTTGTAAGCGCACTTCTAAAACCGGCCAGATGTGTTCCACCTTCCGGCGTTGTAATATTATTTACAAAGCTGTAAACACCTTCGTTATAAGAATCATTATGCTGTAAGGCAACTTCTACGAATACATCGCCCTTCTTTCCCTCACAGTAAATTACTTCAGAATAGAGCACTTCCTTACTTTTATTCAGATATTCTACATATTCGCGGATGCCGCCTTCATAATGGAACGTCATGGAAACTTCTTCTTCTGGTCTTCGGTCTGTAAGAACAATCTTTAAATCCTTTGTTAAAAATGCCATCTCACGAAGACGCTGTTTTAACACTGCAAAATCGAAAACAGTCTCTTCGAAAATGGTCGGATCCGGAAGAAAACGTACCTCGGTACCTCTTTTATCTGTATCTCCTACTACTTTCAACGGATACATAACCTTTCCACGTTCATATCTCTGACGGTAAATCTTTCCTTCATGGAAAATATCTACTTCAAGCCATGTGGACAGCGCATTAACAACAGACGCACCTACTCCATGTAATCCGCCGGATACTTTGTATCCTCCACCACCAAACTTTCCTCCTGCATGAAGGATGGTAAACACAACTTCTACTGCTGGAATTCCCTTTTTCTTGTTAATTCCTACAGGAATACCACGACCATTATCTCTGACCGTAATAGAATTATCTTCATTGATGTACACCTCTACTGTATTACAAAATCCAGCTAATGCTTCATCAACTGCATTATCTACAATCTCATATACCAGATGATGGAGGCCCTTGGATGAAGTACTGCCAATGTACATACCAGGCCTTTTCCGTACAGCTTCAAGACCTTCTAAAATCTGTATCTGATCCGCACCATATTCCTGCGCTGCAGAAATCTGTTCTTCACTCATAATTCAACCTCCTGTCAAAACTTAATCAAATAATTATACCATAAATATTGCCATTTATTCAACTTCTTAAACCAAACCCTCTGTTTTTTCTTCCTGTACACGCCCCTCTGTCACACGAAATACCTTGTCCAGTGAGATACGGCTGTTAACAAAATCATCCAGTCCTGTACATGAGATCAGTGTCTGTATATCTTGAATACTTTCCAACAGCCATGACTGCCTTCCGGCATCTAATTCCGATAATACATCATCAAGAAGTAAGATTGGTTTTTCTCCTGTTACCTGCTCGATCAATCGGATCTCCGATAATTTTAATGACAGTGCTGCCGTTCTTTGCTGGCCCTGCGAACCAAACTTACGGATGTCAATCCCTCCGACCTTAAAACGAAGATCGTCCCTGTGTGGACCTGCTGTTGTTGTACCGGAGGATATATCTTTATTCCTTCTTGAATATAACTGCTCTCTGAATTCCTCCGCAGAAACATTTTTCTCATACTCTACTTTCATCTGCTCTTTTCCACCGGTAAGCTGACTATGAATTCTTGCCATCATCTCATCAAGAAATTGTACAAATTCTTCTCTTTTTTTTATGAGAAACTGTCCTGCTGTCAAAAGCTGTTCGTCCCATCCATCCAATGTTTCGATTAATGCAGGATAGAGATTAATCTGTTTTAAAAGATTATTCCGCTCATTTAAAATCTTATTATAAGCAATCAATTGCTGCAGATATCCCTTGTCAATCTGACTTAATTCCATATCAAGAAACCGCCTTCTTCCAGCCGGACCTTCTTTTATGATTGATAAATCTTCCGGTGAAAAAAAGACGATGTGCATCATTCCAAGAAGTTCTCCTGAACGTCGTACCGGCACACCATCTACCGCAATCCCTTTATTCTTATTTTTCTTTAAATGAACATCTAAGCGATGGGATAACGAATCTTTCTGAAAAAAAAGACGAATATGTGCTTCGTCCTCTCCAAAACGAATCAATTCTTTATCTCTGCTTCCCCTGTGAGATCTGGAAGTTCCACTTACATAAATAGATTCTAAAAGATTCGTCTTCCCCTGTGCATTATCTCCAAAAAAAATATTTACTCCAGGAGAAAACTCCACTTTAACCGAATCAAAATTTCTGTAATTATTTAATTCAATCGATTCTACAAACATGGAGTCCTCCCATATATTTATTTTACTACTCGTACTTCGTCGCCTTCAAATTCAAAAACATCACCGTCATAAAGCTTTCTACCTCTTCTGGTTTCCACTTCACCATTAACGGTCACCTGGCCATCCTGAATCAGCATCTTTGCATCAATTCCTGATGATACGATACCAGCAGCCTTCATAGCCTGTCCCAGTTTAATAAATTCATCTCTTAATTTTAATTCCATATTCTTTCTTAAAATTCCTTTCTCATTGTGTCCGCCGCCCGCGAACAAGTTCGTTAAAATTTATACATTACTGTTACTTACATTGATTGGTAAGATCAGATACAGATAAGAAGATGTCTCATCTCTTATAATACAAGGGGCAATAGAGTTCATCAAATATATTGTAACTTCTTCTTCATCAATTACTCGAAGAGCATCTACCAAAAACTTTGGATTAAATCCAATCACAATATCCTTACCCTCTTTACTAATTGAAATCTGATCTTTCATAGAACCAATCTGTGAAGAGATCATAAGATTCATTTGTTCATTTTCAATTTTAAGAATAATCGGCTTCTTATCTGATTCTTTTACAAATAAAGTGGAGCGGTCAAGACAACGCAATAATTCCATTTTATTAATTGTCAACTTTGTTTCGTAATCATTAGAAAGCATTTGTCCGATATTATAAAACTTACCTTCTAATAATCTTGAAACTACCTTTGTATCACCAAACTCAAATAAAATGTGCTTATCTGTTAAATATAAATTCACTGTATCTTTTGCTTCACCAGGAAGAATTTTACTAACTTCAGATAAAGTTTTACCTGGAACAATAACTTCCATTTTTGAATAAGATTCCTGAAGCTCAATATTACGAACAGAAATTCTATGTCCATCAAGGGAAGTTACGGTCAGTTTATTATTTTCAATACTTAAAAGTTCACCTGTCATCAATTTATTATTTTCATTATCCGATACGGAAAAAATTGTCTGTCTGATAACTTCTTTTAAGTCAAACTGAGAAAGAGTAATTTTATTTTCTTTTTCAATTTCTGGTAAGTGAGAGAAATCATCTCCCTTTCTTCCCATGATACTGCATTGAATCTGTTCACATTCAATATTTGTCTTTCCGGCTTCATCCGTTTCGATATAAACATCATTATCAGGAATCTTTTTGATGATCTCTGAAAAGATTTTTGCTTCAAGTGCAATCTTACCAGGTTCAAGAATTGTTCCCTGAATTACTGTTTCTATGCCAAGTTCTGTATCGTTGGCAGTTAATTTAATGCAGTCATCAAATGCTTCAATAAGGATACATTGGAGAATTTCCATTGTTGTCTTATTGGACACAGCTTTCGATACGGTATTTACTCCGTATAAAAATTGATTCTTAGGGCATGTTATCTTCATAAATGTGTATAACTCCTTTCGGTGTGAAATATATATAAATATAATAAGTTATCCGCAGTAGTAGTAGTAGGGGGTGTTAGGGATGTGAATAAGTGGTAAGAGGCCGATAATACAAGGATTTTCGAAAAGGATAACTATGAGGATAAGTGTGTGAATAAAAAAATAGTTATCCACATAGAAAAAAGTCCGCAAAAGTTATCCACATCCATCCACAGGCAATTCACATCGAATCTGAATAGAATGTGGAAAAAAATAAAGGATAGTCTCCAGCGTTGTGAAGACACCTTTATTTTCTGTTTCTTCTATATAAATGCCTACGTTGGCGGGTTCAATTTTTTAATGATAATATCAAGGTTGCTTTTTAATGTTTCGTCGGTTTCGAGCATCTTATTGATTTTATCGTGTCCATGGATAACTGTAGTATGGTCACGATTTCCCATAATCTTTCCGATATTCTGGAGAGAATAATCGGTATATTTTCGGGAAAGATACATACATATCTGACGAGGATTCGCAATTTCCTTATTTTTCTTCTTGGATATGATGTCAGATACAGAAATATTGTAATGTTCTGCGACAACATCCATAATTAGCTGTGGTGTTACTTCTTTTTGACATTCGATGGTGTCTTTTAAAGCGTTCTCAGCTAATTCTAAGGTAACAGGCTTCTTTTCAAGATTTGCAAAAACAAAAATTTTATTTAAAGCGCCCTCCAATTCACGAATATTGGAATTGATGTTCGTAGCGACATACTGCATAACTTCCGGATCAATATCAAGACGTTCTAATTCGGCACGCTTTTTTAAGATGGCCATCTTTGTCTCATAATCAGGTGGCTGAATATCTGCGGTGATTCCCCATTCAAAACGAGATCGCAGACGTTCTTCTAAAGTAGCAATCTCTCTTGGATGTTTATCGGAAGAAATGACAATCTGTTTCTTCGCTTCGTGAAGCTCGTTGAATGTATGGAAAAATTCTTCCTGAGTACTTTCTTTTCCTATTATAAACTGTATATCATCGATCAACAGGACATCAATATTACGATATTTGTCGCGAAATTCCTTATTTTTATCATGTTTTAAGGAATCGATCAGCTCATTTGTAAATTTTTCGGAAGTGACGTATAAAACACGCAGATCCGGACGATTATTAATAATATGATGAGCGATGGAATGCATCAAATGTGTTTTTCCAAGACCGGCTCCTCCATATAAAAAGAGAGGATTGTATGCTCCGCCGGGTGATTCGGCTACAGCAACGGAAACGGCATGGGCCATCTTATTGGTAGGACCTACGACAAAGGTATCAAAAGTATATCTTGGATTTAAATTACCAATATATTCTGCAGGAACAGTAACTTTTGCTGGTTCAGGCTGCGATGCTGCAGAATTGGAGTCGGTAAAAAGAATTTTAAATTGCTTTCCAGTAACCTGTTCTATTGCCATAGAAAGGTAAATGTCATAGTATTTATGCTTTATAAATTCGATACCACGTGGTCCTCGTACCATAAAAAAAGTGATACTGTCATCCGAAATTGTCTGAATAGTTAGTGGTTGTATCCAAGTATTCACAGCAACTTCGGAAATTTCATGCTCTTTTACGAGAATATTTAGAATTTCTTGCCATTTTGACTCAATTAATTCCTTCATTGTTAACTCCATTCTGGTTTAATATGTTGAACTGTCTGAACAAAAAATAAGCAGAGTTCGAGACGGCTCGGCTTTTAGTATAAGTGTATAACAGAACCCACATTTTTTCAATATACGAATGTTGAAAAAATGTGGATAACTTATTGTGGATAACTGAGAAAAATGCTGTTTTTTTAAAGAAAAAAAGAAAAGTAACAAAATGTGGATAACTAAAACGAATTTATACACATCGAAAATTGCAAGAGAAAAAAAGCTTTTGACGAATTTTCGGGATGGATATTGTGAATATTTTTAAAGTTATGCACAAGTTATGCACAAAATGTGGATAACTCGTGCATAACTTCTGATTTTGATGTGCAAAAAATTAAAAATCCGGATTTAATAAGAAAATACGCAGGAATTGCTTGACTTAGAGGACGTTTTTCAATATAATAGGAGTGATGTTTTTCAACAAGACAGGTATAATATTCGTTAAGGAGGTGGCTTTCGCATGAAGATGACATTTCAGCCAAAGAAAAGACAGAGATCTAAAGTTCATGGTTTTAGAAAAAGAATGAGTACTGCTAACGGCAGAAAAGTATTAGCTAGAAGAAGAGCAAAAGGAAGAAATAAATTATCAGCTTAGGTCGCAGTGATGTGGCCTTTTCTTTTCTCATTTGATTGTTTGGAAAGTTGAGAAAGTTAAGTGAATGAATTTAAGTCTTTAAGAAAGAATTGGGAATTCCAGGCGGTATATCGTAACGGTAAGTCTAAGGCGAATCGTTGTTTCGTAATGATAATAAAGAAGAATGACGCATCTTCTAACCGTATAGGAATTTCTGTAAGTAAAAAAGTAGGAAACAGTATTGTCCGCCACAGAGTAACCAGAGTAATCAGAGAGGTTATGCGTCTTCACTGGAAAGAGATTAAGAGTGGCTATGACATTGTAATCGTGGCACGCCCGTCAGCGAAAGAGTCTGACTATGGGAAGTTTGAAAGTGCCATTTTTCATTTGTTGAATTTACATCATTTATTATTAGAAGACGATGATTTGGAATGAAAATTATTTTTATTAAAATAATAAGATTTTATCAGAAATATCTGTCGGCTCTTAAAGGAAGAGCGACCTGTATATATACACCGACCTGTTCGCAGTATGCGATTGAGGCGATTGAGAAGTATGGTGTATTAAAGGGGGGATTGTTAGCAGCGTGGCGGATCCTGCGTTGTAATCCTTTTTCGAAAGGCGGATATGATCCGGTTCCATAGTTAAGGAGGAAAAGTATGTTATTGACGCAGTCTACCACTCCGATTATCGGATGGATTGCTACCTTACTTGGGTATGTCATGGAATTCATTTTTTATTGTTTGAATTTCATTGGCATTCAGAACATTGGATTATGTATTATCATATTTACCATTATTGTTCGATTATTAATGCTGCCATTAACAATTAAGCAGCAGAAGTTTGCTAAGATCAGTCAGGTAATGCAGCCTGAGATCAATAAGATTCAGAGAAAGTACCGTAATAAAACGGATCAGGCTTCTATGATGAAGCAGAATGAAGAGATTCAGAAGGTTTACGAAAAATATGGCACGAATCCAACTGGTGGATGTCTCCAGTTAGTAATTCAGATGCCTATTTTCCTGGCGTTATATCAGGTTATCCGAAAGATTCCTGCATATATTCCTCAGGTAAAAGCTGTTTACATGCAGGTTGTAACTGCAATTGCCGGACAGGCAGGTGCAATTGATACGATTAATAAGATTGGTAAGGGATTAAAGTCTTCTTACGTTACAACACTTGCATCAGATGCGACAAAGAATCAGATTATCGATACACTGAATTATTTTAATGCGGATGCATGGCATCAGCTTGCCAAAGCGATTCCATCTGCATCAGATGTAATTAACAGTTCATCTACTCATATTATTGGAATGAACGACTTCTTTGCAGGAATTAATGTTTCTCAGGTACCAGGATTTCATCCGTCTATTTATTGGCTGATTCCGATACTGGCTGCATTATTCCAGTACTTATCAGCAAAGACAATGAAACAGCCTGAGCTGGATGGGAATAATCCGGCAGCAGGAATGACAAAGAGTATGACGGTCATGATGCCTCTTATGTCTTTATATTTCTGTTTAGTTACACCTGCAGGTCTTGGTCTTTATTGGGTAACAAGTGCATTATTCCAGTGCTTACAGCAGGTTATTATTAATAAATACATGGATAGTGTAGATATTAATATTCTCGTTGCTAAGAATAAAGAAAAGGCTGCAAAGAAGAAAGCAAAAGGACAGAAAACATTTATGGAGAAACTCATGGATACCTCTGCAAAGGCAGATTCTGCTAAAGAGGGAGTTGAGAATTCTTACGAAAGAAAAACAATTAAGCAGATTGCTTCCATTAATACAAAGAAGATCGCTGGTCCGGAGGGAACAGGGAAAGAAGACTTCGATAGTCTTAGTTCTGTAGATATCAGTAAGCTTGGAGATATTGGTAAAAAAGCATATATGGTATCTCAGTATGAGAAGGAACACGGAAATACCAGGGGAGGTAAGAAGTAGTGGAAGTTAGAGAATTTAAAGCTAAGACAGTAGACGAAGCGATTACAGCGGCTACACTTGAGCTTGGCATTAGCAGTGATCAGCTGGAGTATAAAGTAATAGACGAAGGAAGCAAGGGGTTCCTTGGTATCTTTAACACTAAACCGGCTGTGATTTCTGTTACAGTAAAGAAGTCTTTATTAGAAAGAACACAGGCATTTTGTGAAGAATTATTTGATGCCATGAAAGTGGAAACTACAGTAAATATTGACTTTAAAGAAGAAGATAATGTAATGAATATTGATTTATCCGGTTCTGATATGGGTATCCTTATCGGAAAGAGAGGACAGACACTTGATGCATTACAGTATTTGATCAGTCTTTATGTGAATCGTGAGAGCGATGCATATATCCGCGTTAAGCTTGATACAGAGAATTATCGCGAAAGAAGAAAAGTTACACTTGAAAAGTTAGCTAAAAAAATAGCATATACGGTAAAGAGAACGAAAAAACCTGTTGCTTTAGAGCCAATGAATCCTTATGAAAGGCGTGTGATTCATTCTGCACTTCAGAATGACAGATATGTCTGCACGAAGAGTGAAGGTGAGGAACCGTATAGAAAAGTTGTTATTATGTTAAAGAGAGACAGATAACATAAGTATGAGATTAGGGATGTTTAAAGATTCTTACGGGAATTTTTAAGCATCCTATTTTTGAATTTACAGAATGATTATTTTTGAAGCTCAGACAACACAGCAGATGGAGAGTGTTATGGGAATGATAAATGAATTTGATACGATTGCTGCGATTGCTACTGCAGTATCGAATGCAGGGATAGGAATTATAAGAATCAGTGGAAGCGAAGCCATGACGATTCTTTCGAATATTTTTGAACCATATAACAAAAAAGTAGATGTGCATCAGTTAGAGAATCATCGCATTTATTATGGAAATATTAAGGATGGACAGGAAGTGATCGATGAATGTATCGTCCTTATTATGAAGGGACCACACAGTTATACGAAGGAAGATGTAGTTGAGATTGATTGTCATGGCGGAGTCACTGTGGTATATAAAGTGCTGAATCTTGTACTAAAGAATGGTGCGAGAGCGGCAGAACCTGGAGAATTTACAAAGAGAGCATTTCTCAATGGACGAATTGATCTATCCCAGGCAGAAGCGGTTATGGATCTGATTGATTCTAAGAATGAGATGGCAAGAAAGAATTCCATGACACAGTTAAAGGGAGGATTATCCGACCGGATAAAGCAGTTAAGAGAAGAGATTATCTATCAGGTTGCGTTTATAGAATCTGCATTAGATGATCCGGAGCATTACAGTTTAGATGGTTTTCCTGAAAAACTTTTGGAATTAGATAGACAGTGGATCAAGACTGCAAGGGGCATGTTGGATTCTTATGATAACGGAAGAATCATAGCAGAAGGAATTCGAACCTGTATTATAGGTAAGCCGAATGCCGGAAAGTCATCTTTTTTGAATGCATTATTAGGAGAAGAACGAGCCATTGTTACGGATATTGCAGGAACAACAAGGGACACGTTAGAAGAGTCTGTTACGATTGATGGAATCACTCTTAATATCGTAGATACTGCGGGAATACGTGATACGGAAGATAAAGTAGAGAGTATTGGTGTTGAGAGAGCCAGAAAAGAAATGGAAAGTGCGGATTTAATTTTATTTTTGATGGATACTTCCGTACAGATTAGTGAAGAAGATATAGAAATACTTCAGAAGATACGTGATAAAAAGAAGATTATTTTACTGAATAAGTCAGATAAAGTTCAGGAAGAAGGCAGCTTTGATTCTTCTGTATTACAGGAGTATATTTCTGAAGAGACACCAGTGATCTCTATTTCTGCAAAATATGGAGATGGAATAGATAATTTCATAATGGAATTAAAAAATATGATGTTTCATGGTAGAATAGATGTGAATCAGGAAGTCTATATTACAAATGCAAGACATAAAGATGCGCTTGCAAAGACATATGAGAGTCTTGAATGTGTACAAAGAAGTATTGAGGCAGGAATGCCGGAAGATTTCTTCACGATTGATCTTATGAATGCATATGAAAAACTGGGATTGATCATTGGGGAGTCTGTAGAAGAAGATTTAGTAAATGAGATATTTTCCAAGTTCTGTACAGGAAAGTAACAGGTCATGCGCTGCATGACGTGCATCTCACTTCAAGAATGCGGAAGAAAAATGTAGAAGTATTCTTGAAGGGAAGCGGGTATTTTAGTGTAGAGAACTTATTTATGGAGGACTTAATGAAGACAGTAGAAGAATGCTATGATGTGATCGTAGTAGGAGCGGGCCATGCCGGATGCGAAGCGGCCCTTGCAGCGGCAAGACTTGGATGCGAGACGATCATTTTTACAGTTAGTATGAACAGTGTGGCGTTGATGCCCTGTAATCCGAATATCGGAGGAAGCTCCAAGGGACATCTTGTAAAAGAAATCGATGCGCTCGGCGGAGAGATGGGTAAAAATATTGATAAGACATATATCCAGTCGAAGATGTTGAATAAGTCTAAGGGACCGGCTGTTCATTCTTTAAGAGCACAGGCAGATAAAGATGCTTATTCCATGACAATGCGTTATACACTTCAGAATACAGATCACTTAACACTGCGCCAGGCAGAGGTTACGGAGCTGATTGTGGAAGATGGAAGTATTCGAGGAGTAAAAACGTTTTCCGGAGCCGTTTACTATGCAAAGGCGGTTGTCCTGGCAACAGGAACCTATTTAAAAGCAAGATGTCTGTACGGCGAAGTTGTCAATTATACGGGGCCGAATGGTTTGCAGGCAGCGAACTATTTAAGCCAGTCCCTGAAAGATAATGGTGTTGAATTATATCGTTTTAAGACAGGAACTCCAGCAAGAATCGATAAGCGTTCTGTTAACTTTGAGGTGATGGAAGAACAGTTTGGTGATGAAAAAATCGTGCCATTCAGTTTTACAAATAAGGAAGAAGATATTAAGAGAGAGCAGATTTCCTGTTGGTTAACGTATACGAACGAAGAGACTCATAAAATCATTCGAGATAATTTAGATCGTTCACCAATCTATGCGGGTGTTATTGAAGGAACCGGTCCGAGATATTGTCCGTCTATCGAGGATAAAGTTGTCCGTTTTGCTGATAGAAAGCGTCATCAGCTTTTCATTGAACCAGAAGGTGAATTTACAAATGAAATGTATGTTGGTGGTATGAGCAGTTCGCTTCCGGAAGATGTGCAGTATGAGATGTATCGTACAGTAAAAGGTCTCGAAAACGTCAAGATCATCCGTAATGCGTATGCGATAGAGTATGACTGCATCAATCCGAATCAGTTAAAGTTATCACTGGAATTCAGAAATATTCAGGGACTTTTTAGCGGTGGACAGTTTAATGGAAGCTCAGGATATGAAGAAGCTGCCTGTCAGGGACTGATCGCCGGCATTAATGCAGCAAGAAAATGTACTGGAAAGGAACCGGTAATACTGGACCGTTCGCAGGCGTATATTGGTGTATTAATTGATGACCTTGTTACAAAGGAAAACCATGAACCATATCGTATGATGACTTCAAGAGCAGAGTATCGTCTTTTATTAAGACAGGATAATGCAGATATGCGTCTTACACCAATTGGACATGAGATTGGTCTGATCGATGATGAAAGATATGAGAAGTTCCTTTTAAAGAAAGATCAGATTGAAAAAGAAATTGAACGTTTAAAGCATGTAAATATCGGTGCGAACAAGACGGTACAGGAATTACTGGTAAGTTTGGGAAGTTCCCAGTTAAATAGTGGTTCTACATTAGAAGAACTGATAAAGCGTCCGGAACTTAATTATGAATCTTTAGCATCCATCGATCCGGAAAGAGAACCGTTAGATGATGATGTGATAGAGCAGATTAACATTAATATTAAATATGAAGGATATATTAAGAGACAGCTTCAGCAGGTAGAACAGTTTAAGAAAATGGAAAACAAACTAATTCCTGACACTATAAATTATGATGAAGTTCACAACTTGCGTAATGAAGCTGTTCAGAAGTTAAAGGCAGTACATCCACATTCTGTTGGACAGGCATCTCGAATTTCAGGAGTTTCTCCATCAGATATTTCTGTACTGATGATTTATATGGAGCAGATGAGACATAAGAAGTAGCAGCGTCTTACAGGCGGTGAGAAATAAGAGGAATGTATGGAGTTTAAAGAAAAATTAAAAGCCCGGGCATTAAAGGAAGAAATCAGCCTTAGTCCAAAGCAGTTAGACCAGTTTGAACTGTTTTATAATATGTTGATCGAAACAAATAAGTCAATGAATTTAACTGCGATCACAGACGAAGATGAAGTAATTGAAAAGCATTTTATTGATAGTTTAAGCTGTAGAAGAGTCATGGATATGACCAAAGTAAAGACTTGTATTGATGTCGGAACCGGTGCAGGTTTTCCGGGAATTCCATTAAAAATTGTTTATCCGGAGATTCAGTTTGTATTAGTAGATTCTTTAAATAAGAGAGTCGGTTTTTTAAATGAAGTCAAAAAAGCACTTGGACTAGAAGGTTTAGAAGCACTTCATGGAAGAGCAGAAGATTTAGCAAGAGATAAAAGCCTGCGAGCTTTCTTTGATCTGTGTGTTTCAAGAGCAGTCGCTAATTTGAGTGTGTTAAGCGAATACTGTATTCCATTTGTCAGAACAAATGGATATTTTGTATCCTACAAAGGAAAAAAAGGATTAGATGAAATAACTAATGCACAAAACTGCATGAATGTGTTAGGATGTAAAATAGAAAATGTAGATGAATTTCATTTAGAAGAGGATGAAGCAGAACGTCTTTTAATTAAGATAAAGAAATGTAAGGGAACACCAAAGCTTTATCCAAGAAAGGCGGGAACGCCGACAAAGAATCCTCTGTAGATAATCGACGTATTCTTGAACATGTCAGAAAGATAAGGCAGATTAGTATGGATATGAAAGAAAAGAATGATATTTTTATAGATAATACAAATTTGCAGGGAAGGATGTCCGTTTTTCATGATAAACTAAGAAAGCATCTTTCTAATGAGTATTTGTTTTTATCTGAGAAAAAAGATAATCTGGAAAATGAGATTCTTCAATTAAAAATGGAGAAAGAGCAAAAGGATAAGACATTGTTCCCTAATATTGGGAAGAAAGATGTCAGAAAGTATTTTTCTCCTTTAAATATAAGTGAAATTGATGAAGATCAGAAGGATGAAAAAGAAAAACAACTTCTTGCCAATATCAGCAGAATCAGCGAAGAAGCAGAGATGCTAGATGGAAGAATGTTAGAGATTAAAGACTTTTTACAGGATATAGAGACCATGCTAGATGACGATTCAAAAGATAGTCTTTCCGGTTTTTTATTAAAGAAAGAAAAGAATCGGATTACTGTAGAAGATTTTTATAAAAAGCATGAAACCCATCCGGAACTACTGAAAAATTTAAAAGAGTTAGTAACATTTTTTCAGGACAGATATGATGAATTAGAAATTCTTCTTGAATTCGAAGATGAAGGAATACAGCTAGAAACAAGAGTTGTAGCGAATATATTAAGACAACTGACGATCAATATTGTATCAGCCGTAGAAGACTATGATATTTCCATGATACTTATAGAAGGTAAAGTCACTGAGGAGAAAATCATCCTTACCCTGAATTGTATGTGTGAAGATGGTCCGGTAGATACATTTAAGATATCCTATGATATAGACAGGGGATAAAGTTACCTGTTGCGATCAAACATAAAAGAGCAGCTGGGAAAGAGCAGATAAGAAATTCTGATAGGAAAGTATTAATACGAAAGTTCTGATACGAAAGTTCTGATAAGAGAGTATTGATACGAAAGTTTCTGACAGAATCAAGTACAGTAAGATTCCTAGAATATATAAAAGAAAGGGAGTAAATAATGAAAAACAAAATTATTGATATTTTATCTGAAAATATCGAACAGATGAGCAAAGAAGATATTGCGGCAGCTTTAGAGATTCCTAAAAAGACAGATATGGGTGACTTTGCATTCCCATGTTTCCGCTTAGCTAAAGCATTTCGTAAAGCGCCAAATATGATTGCTGAGGAACTGACCGCTCAGATTAATGAAAAAGGTTATGATATTTTTGATAAAGTTGTAAATGTAGGTGCATATATCAATTTCTTCTTAGCAAAAGAAGCATTTGCAAAAGAAATTATGAAAACTGTGGACACTACAGATTTTGGAGCTGGAACAGAAGGTGAAGGCAAGACCGTTTGTATCGATTATTCTTCTCCAAACGTAGCAAAGAACTTCCACGTAGGACATTTAAGAACAACAATCATCGGAAACTCTCTTTATAAGATTTATTCTAAATTAGGCTATCATGTAGAAAGAATCAACCATTTAGGAGACTGGGGAACACAGTTTGGTAAGCTGATCGTTGCTTATAAAAAGTGGGGAAGCAAAGAAGCTGTAGAGAAAAACGGAATTGATGAACTGATGAAGATTTATGTAAAGTTTCATCAGGAAGCAGAAAAAGATGATTCTTTAAATGACCAGGCAAGAGAATGGTTTGTTAAGATGGAGCAGGGAGATGAAGAGGCACTTGCTATCTGGCAGTGGTTTAAAGATATCAGTTTAGTAGAATACAAACGAATTTATAAATTACTTGGAATGGACTTTGACCATTTTACAGGAGAAAGTTTCTATCGTGATAAGACTCATGAAGTAGTAGAAAAACTTCAGGAGAAAGATTTACTTGTAGAAAGTGAAGGCGCACATATCGTATCATTAGATGAGTATGACATGGCTCCATGTCTGATCATGAAGAAGGATGGAAGCAGCATCTATGCTACCCGCGATTTAGCAGCATTATTATATCGTAAGAGAACATATAACTTTGATAAGTGTATTTATGTTACTGGATTAGAGCAGAAACTTCATTTTGCACAGGTATTTAAAGTAATCGAGTTATTAGGATACGATTGGTATCAGAATCTTGTACATGTTCCATACGGATTAGTTAGTATGGAAGGTGGAAAGCTCTCCACAAGAAATGGAAATGTTATTTATGCAGAGCAGATCTTACATGAAGCCATCGAAAAGATTCATGAAATCATCAATGAAAAGAATCCTGACTTACCAAACAAAGAAGAAGTATCCAGACAGGTTGGAATTGGTGCAATTCTTTTCAATGATTTATATAACCAGAGAATCAAAGATGTAATCTTTAACTGGGATAAGATTCTTAACTTTGACGGAGAAACCGGTCCATATGTACAGTATACGTATGCAAGATGTGCCAGTGTATTCCGTAAAGTAGGAGCGGTTGAATTACCTGCAGAAGTTGATTATTCTGTATTAACAGACGATGCAACAATGAACCTGTTAAAAGACCTTACAAGATTCCCTCAGGTTATTAAAGAAGCAGCAGAAAAGTACGAACCATTTATGATCGCAAGATTTGCTGTATCTGTGGCACAGCACTTTAATAAGTTCTATCATGACTGCCAGATTAATGTAGAAGATGAAAATGTAAAGATGGCAAGATTAAAAGTAGTAGATGTAACGATGAGAGTCATCAAATCAGCATTAGACTTATTAGGAATAGAATGTCCAGAACAAATGTAATTAACTATTTGATTCATTAGAGAAAACAGACGAAAATAAAAATAATAGACCATAACAAATGTAAAGATATCACTGCGTAGAAAATGCCTGTTCGGCATTTTTACTTGCTCTCACATTACATTTGTTATGGTCTATTATTTTTATTTTCTGTGTTTTGGCTCCAGAAGGAATGAATGCAATAGTCTTTGGGAGCAATTAAGGGGGAGGCGGCAGATGTCTATTACTACTCAGAAAGTATTCCTGCCCGGCATTTTTACTTTCTCTCTCCGCTATGCTGAACCTTTTTTCAAGTTTCACTGATGATAAGATGATACTGCAAGCTATCACTATACATGATAAATTTATCATTATATTGTCGCGATATATCGTTTGTCTCGATGTATGTCATGCGTTACATGATGCACATCTCGTAGCAAGAATACCGAGGTATTCTTGAATTAGAGTATACAATGAATCTAAAGGGGAACTCCTCTAATTTTTTGGAAAATGACAATCCCCTTTCTCTTTACTGCTCGTTAAGAGCGAGAAAATAATATTCTGACGATACATCTTCCGAGCAAGCAGGAACCTTTCTGACCTCTTCCCCTTATCCCTCTCAGATCCTATTGAATTCATTCCTTCTGGAGCCAACACACAGAAAAAAGAAATACTACCATATCCCAGATGCGGCTTCGGAGCGTGTTTAA
>OLPB01000556.1_pt1 | contig 21670 bp, 17 predicted proteins | sample 1672001 | NCBI WGS metagenome assembly OLPB01 (sample SAMEA3136635, study PRJEB25190) | human gut metagenome | biome: human gut; feature: human-associated habitat; material: faeces | place: Austria | collected 2013 | reverse complement strand
GGCCCGCGCCTACGAGCCCGACGCGCCGAACTTCACGCCGCGCATCTCGGCCATTGTGAACCTCGACGGCTCGTTTGAGATGTCCATCTTGAAGCACGCCGATGGCGACCGCTGTATCCGCGAGTTCTTCGCCTACGAAGGTGCCGACGAGGGGCAAGGCTACTTCATCAGCACCTATCAGGGCGACGGCAATCCGCTGCCTACCTTCGCCGGCGAGCCCATCCCGGTGACGCTGCCGACTCCCGATGAGCTGTGGGCCGCGCTGAACGATGACAACAAGGTGAGCCTCTACGCCAATGTCGGCGGCGAAGTGACCCTCTACAACAAGAACCTCGGGGATTAATCGCGCCCATCTTCAACTACGGTTGAGCTTGGCGGGATGCGGGGCGCCGCTCACCAAGCGAGTTCCGCAGCGAGCGCAACTGCGCGCTCTCAACTACGGCTGAGCTTAGCGAAGATACGGGGTGTTCTGACCGAGCGAGTTTCGCAGCGACTGGAAATGCCCAGTGGGCATTTCCACAAAGCGAGGACTGTCTGAGCGAATCAGAATACCGCGTAGCTTCGCCCCCCGAGGACCCAGAAACATCATAGATAGGAGACTCATGAACGAACTGGAACTCAAGTACGGCTGCAATCCGAACCAGAAGCCGTCGCGCATCTTCATGAAGGACGGCAGCGACCTGCCCATTCAGGTGCTGAACGGCAAGCCCGGCTTCATCAACTTCCTCGACGCTTTCAACTCCTGGCAGCTTGTGAAGGAGCTGAAGGAGGCCACGGGGCTGCCGGCGGCCGCTTCCTTCAAGCATGTGTCCCCGGCCGGCGCCGCCGTGGGCCAGCCCCTCACCGAGACCGACCGCGCCATGTACTTCGTGGAAGAAGAGGGGGAGCTCTCGCCCATCGCCTGCGCCTACATTCGCGCTCGCGGCGCCGACCGTCTGTGCTCCTACGGCGACTGGGCGGCGCTGTCCGACGTGTGCGACGCTGATGTGGCCCGTTACCTGGCGAAAGAGGTGTCCGACGGCATCATCGCCCCGGGCTATACCGATGAGGCCCTGGAGATTTTGAAGACCAAGCGCAAGGGCTCCTACAACGTGGTGCAGATCGATCCGGACTACGTGCCGGCCGAGACCGAGCTGAAGGACGTCTTCGGCATCACCTTCGAGCAGGGCCACAACAACTTCGAGATCAACGAGGCGCTGCTGGAAAACGTGGTGACCGAGAACAAGGAAATTCCGGAATCGGCGAAGATCGACATGATCGTGGCGCTCATCACGCTGAAGTATACCCAGTCCAATTCCGTGTGCTACGTGAAGGACGGCCAGGCCATCGGTGTGGGCGCCGGCCAGCAGAGCCGCATCCACTGTACGCGCCTGGCGGGCAACAAGGCCGACCAGTGGTGGCTGCGACAGATGCCCGAGGTGCTGAACCTTCCCTTCAAGGACGACGTTCGCCGTCCCGATCGTGACAACGCCATCGACGTGTACCTGTCCGACGACGAGTGCGACGACGTGCTGCGCGACGGCGAGTGGCAGCGCGTATTCACCGAGCAGCCCAAGGCGCTCACCCGCGAGCAGAAGAAAGACTGGATCGCGAAGATGAGCGGCGTGACCGTGGGCTCCGACGCCTTCTTCCCCTTCGGTGACAACGTGGAGCGCGCCCGCAAGTCCGGCGTGGACTACATCGCCGAGCCCGGCGGCTCCATCCGCGACGAGGAAAGCATCGAAGCGTGCGACGAGCACGGCATTGCCATGGTGTTCACGGGGCATCGCCACTTCCGTCATTAGTTGGTTGGCGCCGTTCTGCCGAACGGCGCCAACTGCCGACGCAAGCTGGGACAAGGGGACAGACTCCTTGTCCCAGCTTGCGAAACCTGTTGAATGCTCCGAGCATTCAACAGGTTTTTGCTATCATGGAACGCGTTTTTTTTTGGAGGGAACTCCTATGCTTGCTATTCGATAATTTCGATTTGGGAGGGTGATTCTATTTTGATGTAGCATGCTCCCTGGTATTCGTATGTTGTGCCGGTTGCGCAGACCTCCTTCCCAATATATGCGCCTTCGTTTGCTATATCTGGGAACAATTCGCTATCTTCTTCCCAGATTACAAGTGTCACTCTGCTCGTGTCCGGGTATGTTGCTCCTATATCTAAATAAGTAGGTTTTCCATTGCTCTCGCCTTGATGAGAAAAACCTTTAACCTCTCCGTATATGCTTACTGTCTTCCCGATGTATTGATGTGCGTCCACCCAATTCACCGAGTTACTTGGAGTAGTTTCATTGATTTGGAGGCCAAGCAAGGTTGCATAATCCTGGACCAATTGTCGGTGTTTATTCTGTCTAGACGAGGGAATCTTGTCGGGATCGTATGCAAGCAAATCGTCGAACTCAGTAATTATATTGGATAGAAGCTCCTCTGTTGCACCTTGCTCGATAAGCTTGGTCGAGAATTCTTTATAGCAACTATGGAAGAATGCATAGTCGAAATCGTAATTGTCTATCAGTAATGTTTCGTCGTCGCTTTCGAAATATACTGTGCAAGTAGGAACGGTTGCGTAGTCTTGGCTGACTAGCTGGGAAGGGTGGAATTCGACCCTCGTAACGGCCTTATCGGTGTAGCTCGTGTCTCCGTTTTCGTATGAGCCTGGGATGTAGCCGCTATATAGAGTGTCATCTGCGGTCGTGACGCCCCATCCCTCCTTGTTGAGCTTGGAATAGGTATCATGTAGCGGGAGCTCAATTACGTCAATTTGTTCTGGTTGCAAGGTTTTGGATGAGCTGCATCCAATAAATGTGACGGCGAAAAGCAACGATATTGTGATTATAAAAATCTTCCTGAACACAAGGATACCTCTACCATATTAAAGCCGATGCGATGTGCTATCGGGGCTCTTCGTTGGCTTTGGCGGAGGATGTCTTTATTGAATTGGACAATATTCAAAATCAAAGTTTACCATCCAGGCCTTGCTACCGATGAAATCGGTTTCCAGTAATAACTTTATGCTGTCTCAGTTCATGATGCGTCGAGCGTGTTGATTTCCGAGTAAAGGAACTGCCTATTTATGACAAATCCAATAAATGGGGGCCATAACTGCAGAGACGCATGCACAACATAAGTTATTGCAAGGCTGCTCAAATTACTAATTTCCCGATAATGCCCATAGGGCTTTAGACTGTATATAATAATTTCAAGTGTCAAATTAAGGAGGTAGGTTCTAGTGGGTGCATTGGTTAAATTGGGCATCCGCCTCAATGTTTTTTGCATTATCGGTATGGTCATTGCTGCGATTGCTGTTTATGCGTGCGGTCTTGGCGGGCAGATAATCCTGGGTGTGCATGTCTTTACCATTCTTGCCGCTTTTACTTTGGCATCAATGGTTATTACTTTTCTTCAGGATTTGATTTTTAAGCCATCTCTTTCTGGGCAGGCTGCCAAGTTGGCTAAACAAGCCATAATGCTTTTAGATGAAAGCGAAACGATGGCTGGTCGTGTTTTGTTTGCAAATTCGGTTATTGATGCCGTGAACAAGAACGAGAAAGTCAGATATAGGTTATCCGCTATTGTGGGAATCGTTGCCGAATTTATTTTCGGTCCTATTATAGGCAGCCCTTTTACGGAGTGGATAGCTTTAGCGGTTCTTCTAATTGGCCCCAGTATCGTAGGACTAATAATGCAAGGTACGACGATGAAGATGCGGGCGCTCGATTCTGATTTGTTCGACGAGACTATGAAATTGTATTCGTCTGCGCATGGATCGATTTTTGGTCCAGTTTAAGATACGCAAATGATGTTTTCTTGTGTCGGATTTGAAAGTCGGTACATTTGCTACTTGTACGCGCATTCAGTATTGCTGCGGTAAGGGATTCATATGGAATGTCTAACGGGTGTATGGCGACCTATTTCCAGGCAGACCGTACCTGGAAAGACTCCTATTCATGGAGTCAAAAAGAATCAAATGGCGGACATTATTATTAATGAAGATGGCGTAAGCGGTTACATGGAGCGACGAAAAATGTTCGGTCGTGTTGTTCATGAAGAAGTCTTGGTTACGGAATTTGAAACTGACAACCTTTACGCGATAACGCATCCAGAGTCTGGTGTGGTTATGCTTGCAATGATTGATGAAGACGGTAAATTAATCACCAAATGGAACAGCCCCGTAAAGGCCATAGACGGCTGGTGTGTTGTTTACGAGCGACAATGAGCGCCTCGAAAACTGGTTTATTGCGAATACGGCTTCCGTGTGTCATTCGAAAAAAGGGTCCGTATTGATGCGCTTCGTGCGCTACAATAGCCCAGTTTGAGCGATTAGTTTCACTTCGCAAGGAGCTATAAACCGATGACCGAATTCATCAACGAGTATTGCATGCACGACCACACGTGCGGCGAGCTGCGTGCCTCCGATGTCGACGCGCAGGTCACTCTCACTGGCTGGGTGTGGCACAACCGCGACCACGGCGGGCTGATTTTCGTGGACCTTCGCGACCGCGAGGGCTACACGCAAATCGTGATCGACCCCGATTGCGTTTCCGAAGAGGAATTCCACGTTGCCGAGCATCTCGGCCGCGAGTTCGTGCTGAAAATCACGGGCAAAGTGCGCGCTCGCGCTGAAGGCACCGTGAATCCGAACATGGCGACGGGCGAGATTGAAGTGCTCGCCAGCGGCATCGAGGTGCTGAACACCTCGGTCACGCCTCCGTTCTCTATCGAGGATGGCATCGAGACCGACGAAACCACGCGCATGAAGTGGCGCTACATGGACCTTCGCCGTCCCGAGATGTACAAGAATCTCAAGCTTCGCCATACCGTGGCCCAGGCTATGCGCAAGGCCCTCAACGAGCGCGGCTTCCTCGAGGTCGAAACGCCGATTCTGGCGAACTCCACGCCCGAAGGCGCTCGCGACTACCTGGTTCCGTCTCGCCCCAACCCGGGCAAGTTCTACGCGCTGCCGCAAAGCCCGCAGCAGTTCAAGCAGATGCTCATGGTGGGCGGCATCGAGCGCTACTACCAGATCGCTCGCTGCTTCCGCGACGAGGACCTGCGTGCCGACCGTCAGCCTGAGTTCACTCAGGTCGACATCGAGATGTCGTTCGTTCAGGAGAACGACGTCATCGACATGATGGAAGGTGTATTTAAGGAAGTTCTCGAGGCCGCTGGCGTCGAGCACGAATTCCCGCTGCAGCGCATGCCGTGGAAAGAGGCCATGGATCGTTTTGGTTGCGACCGCCCCGACATCCGCTTTGGCATGGAGCTCGTTGAGCTTACCGAGATCGTGCGCGGCTGCGGCTTCGGCGTATTTGCCAAGGCTGTCGAGGCCGGCAATATCGTGAAGGCCATCAACGCGAAGGGCGCGGGCGACTGGAGCCGTGGCGACATCGATAAGCTGGCCGACATCGCTTCCGCCAATGGCGCGAAGGGCATGGCTTGGATTGCCTATACCACCGACGGCAAAGAGAAGAGCCCCATCATCAAGTTCCTGGGCGACGAGGTTCACGCGAAGATCAAGGAAGCCATGAACGTCGAGCCGGGCGACCTGGTTCTGTTCGCGGCCGATACGTTTGACATCGCGAACGCCGTGCTTTCTGCCCTGCGCCTGCACATGGCCGAGGCTCTGAACATTCCGCGCGATGGCCACAAGCTGCTGTGGGTCGTCGATTTCCCCATGTTCAAGTACGACGAGGAAACCAAAAAGTACGCGGCTGAGCATCATCCGTTCACGATGATTCCGAAGTCCGATTGGGATAAAATCGAGACCGACCCCATGGCATGCGGCAGCTACAGCTACGACATCGTCATGGACGGCTTCGAGGCCGGCGGCGGCTCCATTCGTATTCACAACGCCGAGCTGCAGAAGCGCGTCTTGAAGCGATGCGGCGTCGACGATGAGGATATGGAAGTGAAGTTCGGCCACCTGATTCATGCGCTCGAGCTTGGCGCGCCCCCGCATGGCGGCATCGCTATTGGTCTCGACCGCCTGGTCATGCTGCTGGCTGGCAAAGATTCCATCCGCGACGTCATCGCCTTCCCGAAGACGAGCTCGGCAGCCGATCCCATGACTGGCGCCCCGAACGAGGTCACGACCCGTCAGCTCAAAGAGGTCAACCTGCGCACGCTGTAAGCGCTGGCTGCGAACGTAGTTGCATTCCGAAAGCCGCTGCCCGGTATGGGCGGCGGCTTTTTCGTGTGTAACGCCGCCTTTGCATCAAAACTCGCAATGCCATTGCAGAAAAATGCACGAAGTGCGTACCCTCTTTCAAAAAAGCGTGTGCCACTTTAGAATTGATGATACGCGACCTGGGGTTTTATGGGACGAATGCCTTCTACAACTTGAGTTTGGCGCAAAGGGTACGCACTTCGTGCGTTTTCATGTGACGTGGGTTGCCGCGCGGTGGAATATGGCGGTTTCGTCGCATGCGGCGCGCGCCGGTGACGGCTTTTCAACAGCCTGCGATCACCGGCGCGTAAATACCTATGCTCTTACTTGTTCAAATATCTGCATATGAGGAAAGACGCTCATGAAAAACTTCTTCGCGCAATTGCCGTATAAAATCGGCGCTTTCATGGTCGGCCGTCGCGGCATGGATAATTTCAATGTCGCGTTGCTCGTGACATCCGTGATTTGCATGGTGCTTGAAATCCTGTTTGGATGGCGCGTGCTTTCGTGGATATCGTTTGTCCTGCTCATCGTATGTTGCGTGCGCTGCTATTCCAAAAACATCGCGGCGCGAGAAAAAGAGAACCAGAAGTGGCTGGCGGCATCGGCGAAGCCAAAGCGTTGGTGGAATATGTTCGACACCATGTACGTGAATCGCAAGACCACGAAATACTTCCGGTGCAAAGGGTGCGGGCAAATTCTCTCCATCCCGCGTGGCAAAGGTACGATGCGCATCGTGTGCCCGAAATGCAAAACCGAGGTCATGAAGAAGTCGTAAGGCAGTGTCGAGGCGAATTGAAACGGATGAGTCTTCGTTCGGTTGCTTTCCCCGTGCCCTCGCGCAATCGAGGCGTGTGCGCCTCGATTGCTATTTGCGCCATGCCCCAATTGCGTCAATGGTGCTTGTGGCTCCAATGTAGGCGAGCTGGCGTTGGGTAGATTTCGTCTGTTCAAGAGCTTCTTGCGTTGCGTAGAGAAGGGCGCGTTCCTGAAAAAGGGAATAAATCGGGTAAAAAATCGTAAAGGCATACGCGCATAGGTGGCCGTTGGCATGTGCCTGATGCATCAGGGCTTACAATACCGAGCGAAAAGAAGCGAATCAGGCAAAGGATGACAGGCATGTATTGCACGAAATGCGGCGCGAAACTTCCCCGTGATGCAAGGTTCTGCATGAACTGCGGAAAGCCGGTAGCGGCAATTGCGCCCGCGAAGGTTGTTGAGCCAACGGGAGCGCCCATGAAGGCAGTCAACCCCGCAGCTGCGTCCAGGGAGGCCGCTGCACCTGCAGCTGCGCCTGCGAAGACCGTCGTGCCGGCATTTGCGTCGGAAGCGGCGGACGCGGGAAGGCATGATGCCTCGCCAAGCGGCCATCCCTCAAACGTTTCTTCACAAAATGGTTCTACAAGCTTTAACTCCTTGCAAAGTGATTCCTCATTCAGCGATTCCTCGCTCGAAAGCGCCGCTTTTGTGGACGAGCCTGAAAAATCATGCGAGGCCGGCACATGCGATGCGTCTTCGGCGCCTCAAAGCAGCGCCTCGCCAAAGCGTCCCGAAACGTTGCGTGGTGCGGTGAATGCCACGAAACATCGCTCGCGTCGCCGCGTGCCTATGGTCGTGCTGGTCGCGCTGGCCATGGCTCTTGCTGCGGGCACGGCATATGCCGCTTACCGCGTCTACACCGACATGTGGCTCCCCGCGCAGCAGGCCCAAAACGAGCAAACCGTCGAAGCGCCCGAGGAAATCACATATTCGGTTGAAACTCGCTCGATGGATGTGAGCGTGCCGGTCGATCCATATGATGCGCCAGGCAAACGCGAGGCACAGAAGTGGTACTACCCGCACATCGAGGCCTCGACGCAAAGCGACGCGGTCGATAAAATCAACGCTGCCCTCGAGGAATCCATGCGCACCGATGTCGAGAAGACGAATGCGGCTCCCGATACCGCGAAAGACATGGGAGGCGCCATCGTGTTCATATGCCAGTATCGCTCTATCACGCTGACCTATATCGATAACGACATCGTATGCGTGCGCGACCAGCGCTACGATACGGGATGGGGTCCGCATGGCTCGACGACGGTAACGGGGTGCGCTTACAGTTTGGAAACGGGTGATCCCATCGACCCGGTATCGGCGTTTGGCCTCACTCCCGAACAGGCAAAATCGGCCGTTGCCGATGCAGTCACTGCGTATCTCGCCACCGATCCGAGCGATGTTCTGAGCACGAACGCAGTCGTGAGGGATATCACGAACATGTGCTTGATGAACCCTGCGCTGGGAAGTGGCGTTGATGTCGAAAACCCGCTTGACGGATGCTCCCATTTCTATATCGCAAGCGAAGGCCTGGTGTTTGCGACGGAGGATCACCAAATGGGCAGCTATGCATACGGAAGGCGTGAGATTCTGGTCGCTCCGAGTGACGGCAGCCTTGCGAAAGCCGGCGATACGGTTGCCATCGAAGCACCCATGGACTTCTCTGGTTCGGGTCAAGCATCTTCGCAGTAGCGGGACCTTATCGCGTTGCGGAGCGAGTGAACGAAGGGCCGCTGCGGCGAAAGCATGGGCGCGCCTTGCAGCCAAGGCTCTATGCACTGCAGGCAAAGCGCCCTTTCCAGGGTTGGTCTGCGAAGCGTTGCTCGGCTTCGCGGGCAGCCTCCCGTAGTTCGTGTTTTAGGCTTTACCGAAGGCGCGTCTCGAGCGGGCTGCAGCTAGGTTGTTCCCCGAAAATAACGCTTAAACGGGGTAAAATAATTGCATGATACCGTCGACCGTTGGATTTCGATATGAACGTAATTGACCAACTGAAAACTCCGCAAGGCCGAATTCCCGTGCACAATGTTCGTTTGACGCAAGGCGATTCGCCGTATCTTGAATTCGTGCCGGCGAATGCAGCCGAACGCTTCACGACCCCTGATCAGGCCATGCCGCGCCCTGCGTCGCAAACCGGCATAGAAGACCTCGCTTTTGTCGATAAAAATGGGCTGTTGCCGCTGGCTCTGCAAACGGGCCCTTTGTTCGGAACGGATGTGCGCGAGTCGCTTGTCGATTGGCAAAGCGCCGCGAATGTCGCCCGTGCGGTTGTCACGGTGCAGGAAGTGGTGAATGGCGGCAAGCCGCTCGCGGTGTTGCAGGCCGATGAAGAATCGCAATCGGAAGCGCTCGTCGCGAAAACCCTGGTGAAGAATGTTGAAACGGGAAATGACTTCTCGATTTTCGCCATTTCATTCGCCGTTGATGCTTCCATAGAAAATGGCTACGTGGCGCATATGCCAAACATGCCGTGGCTGAAGAAATTCGTGGGTGACGAATTCGACTATGTGATAGGCGACATCGAACACGACCCAGACGGTGCCGATTATCTTACGGTTACGCTCTTTTCGTTCGAGTGCGAAATTGCGCCGCTCGACTTTGCCCTGGTGCTTTCGTGCTTCTATGATGGCGCCCATGCGGCTGCGCTTATCGATCAGGCGAAAAAGACTATTGCAGGTTTTGGCGAGGCCGAGGGGGAAGCTGAAAAGGCTTCGTTGATTCGGCTCGACGCGGCAACCGTCGAAGGCAAACTTGATGTTCGGGAATCGGAGCTCTGCGAAGATGACACGGTCTCGCTGCGCCATTTGGTCCAGGCGCTCATATCGCTGCATTTGGAAGGCGTGCGCGTCGACTTGTTCCGTTCCACCGAAGACGATGATTTCTTGAGCTTCGACACCTATCTCGCGTACCTTTGGTTTTTGTTCCCGAAAAAGCTCGGCGACGTGAAAATCGGGTATTGCGCCCGGTGCGGCAAGGCATTTTCGCTCGCTCGTCGCCGCGGCGTGCCGAAAAAGTTCTGCAGCGAAGAATGCAAGACGGCCGCGAAAAATGATAAAACCCGTCAATTGCAGATCGATATTCGTCAGGCGTATGCGGAAGGCGATGGCGTGAGCGAAATCGCAGCTGTGTTTTTCCCAAAGCAGGCGAGCGGCGTTGCGTGCGATAAAGTTCGCCATATGCTCGCAACGTGGGTTGAGCTCAAGCATGACGTCGACGCCGATATCGCCCAGGGCTCGGGCGATATCGTGAAACGTTGCGTCGCTGAAGGCGTGTTTGATCAAAAATACCTTGAGAGGCGAATGAAGGCCTTGAAGAAGGCAAGGTAGCGGGCGAAACGACGCCTGCGATGTGCCCCATATGAAGCAATGCCGGGTGGCTCGATTGGCCGATCCTCGATTGAGGCAATCGACAAATAACGCGATAGGGCCGATTCGGGCCGCCCGGCGTCGGAGCGGTTTGGGTCGCTCGTCCTTACGCCTTTTCCACGTAGGTGCCCATGCTCATGCGATACGTTGAGGTTTGGAAGGGGCTTTCGAAATACTTTGTGTTCGTCGCGGCCGAAAGCGACATGGTGTTCGACTCGCCGTCGCCCGCCGAAATCGTCGCATACGATTCGCCGCCCGTGAACGTCACCTGGTTTTCGGCGTCGTTGAGCTCGATGCTGAAATTGTCTTTGCCGAATTCGTGCTCAATTGCGCCAGTGAGGTTACCCGAAAGGTTGACGGGCAGGTAGTACTGGCCCGATGAGCCCTTGGATGTGTCGCCCGAGTACTTCCAATCGAGCGAATACGTGGCTGTGACCTGGTCATTTTCACCATCGCTTGTGAACTCGATCGTCGAATTGGTCGTACCCGATTTGAACATTCCGCTGCCCGTATCGGCGTATTCGAACTTCTTGCCCGCGAAGTTCGTTTTTGTCTGCATGTTGGAAACCGCTGTATCGCCCGTGGGCTTCCAGCGGTCGCCGTCGAAAACGAACGTGCGGGTATTGGTTGCGGTGTCGGTTGCGAACCAGAACGTATACGAAACGTCCTGCGTGGCGGTAGAGGTGTAGGCGCCGTTGCTGGAATCGAGCGTCGAAGAGAAATTCGATATTTCGTAGTCGTCACTTTCCGAGGCTTCACTTATGCGCCCGACGCCTTGCAGCGGCGTGGTGGTGTTGCCGGTGATGGAAGGCCCAAGAAGGCTGACCCATGTGTCGCCCTGTTTGACGTAGTAGGCCTCACCTGTGAAATCGGTTTTGAAGAAGTCGTTTTCCATCGATCCCGAAAAATATACATGGCGCGCTTTGTTGCTGCCCGTAATTGCCGCACCGATTTCACCCGTCGATTCGTCTTCCTGCTTGTCGATCTTGAGGTTTTTCAAATCGTAAGGCTGGGCGGTAACGTAGTCGTTTGCCACGATGCCATCAGCTACGGTCGAGCTGTTTTGGAGCGCTTGGCGCACGGTGTCTTCGGGCACGTTGTTCGCCATGTTGAAGCCAACGACGGCCGCTACGATAATGGCCGCCACGGCAGCGATTGCGCCCGCGACAATGCCTTTGCTTTTTTTGGTTGTGAGGAATTGCCCAACGTGCGATGCCGCGTTACTTCCTTGATGCACGCTGAAGGAATTGCCGATTGAGCTGCCGAAATGAGCTGGTTCACCGCATGCGTTCGTCGAGTCGGGCGCTTCAGGCGCGCCGCTTTCCGCATTGCTGGGCGCCGCATGCGGCTCGGTCGTGGACTGCGCGGCATCCCCGCCGCCCTCGGTGCTTGTTGTGGTGGCCGCGGTGGCCGATGAAGCGACACTCACGTTCGTTCCGCATGACGCGCAAAAATTCGCATCGTCTGGCAGGTTGTATCCGCAACAGGGACATTTCATGATGGTTCCTTTCGTCGCCGTGTTTCGATGACCCCATAGTAGAAATAAAGACACCTATGAAAAATGGGTATAAACCGGGTAAAAAAATTTGTGAGGAATCGAGACGCTACGCGGGCTTGCGGGGCGGAATTGTTCCATGGCTTGCGCTGCTGTGTTCTGGCGATTTGACATACGCTTTACGTGCGTCTCGCGTCAATCGGTATACTTGAATGTTGCATCACGAAATTCTGAAAGGCGGAATTGCTCTATGAAGTATGCGGTCATCGATGTTGGGTCGAACACGGTGCGCTTGTGCGTCTACGACGTGTTGTGTCCCGAGAAGCGCAAGTTCAAAACTATCATGAACCGCAAAATCATGGCGGGTTTGGCGGCCTATATCGTCGATGGAGCGTTTTCCGACGAAGGTATAGCCGAGGCGATTCTGGCGGTAAAAAAATGCATAAAGCGTGCGAGCTATTTGTCGCCCGACCGCATTGACGTGTTCGCGACTGCCGTGCTGCGCAATATCTCGAACAGCGCGCAGGCAATCGCGGCAATCGAGCAGGGCGCGGGCTGCACGATTTCGCTGCTTTCGAATGCCGATGAGGCGCATTTGGGATTTGTGGGCGCGTCATCGCGCGGGACGTTGGACGATGGCGCCCTTATCGATATTGGCGGCGGGTCCACCGAGATTACCGTTATTGAAAATGGCGTTGACGCTGCGCGCACGAGCCTGCCGCAGGGGTCGCTTTCTTCATACAAGCGTTTCGTGGGCGACATTTTGCCCACCCAAAACGAGATTTCGGCCATTCGTGCGAGCGTTCGCAGGCTTATTGCCGCCGACAAAACGGGCGCTTGCGCCGGTTCAGCTTCAGAACTTTATGGAGTTGGCGGCTCCATTCGCGCGCTTTCGGAAGTGAACGCATGGGTTGTGCCTGGCGCTTCGAACGAAGAAATTACGCGCAACGATGTGAATCGCATGTTGCGCGACGTCGTTGAGCATCGCCGCGCGTTCATCGACGCGGTTCTGCACGTCTCTCCCGAGCGAATTCACACCATTGTGTGCGGGTTGGCGATTCTTGTCGAGGTCTTCGAGGAACTCGACGGGGAACGCTTGCGCATTTGCGATCGCGGCGTGCGCGAGGGGTATTTGATTGAGCGCATGCTTGAAGAGCCGAAGTCGAAATAGCGAAAGAGCTTGCTTATTGTTCACGCATCGCTCCCATGGGCAGCAAAAAAAGCCGACCCGCATTGCGCGGGCCGGCTTTTTTATAGAAAGGGGAGACTCGGGAAAATCAATTACTCGATGCCGATGACCTTTTTGGTCTCTTCGGGTGCGGGGAGCTGCTTCTTGGGCACGGTAACCTTCAAGATGCCGTTTTCGAATTTCGCGGAAATGTCGTCTTCGGAAATGTCATCACCAACATAGAAGCTGCGGCTGCAGCTGCCAGTGAAGCGCTCCTTGCGAAGATAGGTACCCTGTTCGTCCTTGTCTTCGGTCTCGGTTTCGGTGTTCGCGCTCACGGTAAGGTAGCCGTCTTGCAACTCGGCGTGAACGTTTTCCTTCTTGAAGCCCGGCAAATCGATGTCAAGCTCGAAAGCCTTCTCGGTTTCCTTGATGTCGGTCTTCATCATGGCCGGTGCGGGCTTTTGGCCTTGCGGACGGTTCCCAAAGAATCCCATGTCCCAAGGGTCGCTCAAAAAGTCGCTCAAGAAATCGTTCCTACGTGCAGGTACCAACATCATGACTCACTGCCTTTCTCGTACGGGGCCATCGCCTCGCTCTTTCTTTTGACAATTTGCAGTATAGGAGCTTTTTAGCACTCTGCAAGTGAGAGTGCTAAATGCCGCCGTTTCGTTACCTTGGTAACATTTTGCGGTTGCGGGAGTGTGCGTTTCGGCCTAGGCGAGGGAAGTCGAAGATTGCGCTCGCGCGCTCGCGCCGATGAAGGCGGGCTGGCTTATGCAGATGGGGGCTTGTTTTGCACGCCTCGGCTTTGATTGGCCAGTACCGACCTGGCCCACTGTGCCCTTTCGTGCGCTTATTGGCCAGCGAAATGTTCGTTTGGCATGCGGCTTGAACACGAAGTCTGCTATCGTGAGCGGGTTGCAATTCAGAAAGGGGCCCTTATGGCCGAAAACACTACATCGCGAGACTCGTTCAGCGGCAAAACCGCATTCATCATTTCCTGCATTGGCTCGGCGGTGGGCCTTTCGGGCATTTGGCTGTTCCCGTATCGCGTATCCCAATACGGCGGCGCGGCGTTCCTGATTCCCTATTTGTTCTTCGTCGTGGTGCTGGGCATTACGGGCGTCATTGGCGAAATGGCGTTTGGCCGCGCCGTGGGCACGGGCCCTATGGGCGCGTTTTCGAAGGCGCTTGAAATGCGCGGCGTGAAAAACGGTGACAAAATCGGCCGCGTTATTGGCATTATTCCCGTGCTGGGCGCGCTCGGCATTGCCATTGGCTATGCCGTGGTCATCGGCTGGTTCATCAAATACCTCATCGAGGCGGCATGCGGAACGCTGGTGACGCAGCCCGATATGGCGGCGTTCTTCGGTTCGATCGCCGGGCCATTTGGCAGCGTTGGATACCATGTGGCAGCGCTTGCCATTACGCTGGCCGTTATGGCGTTCGGCGTATCGCGCGGCATTGAGCGACTGAATAAAATCATGATGCCCATTTTCTTTATTTTGTTCTGCGTGCTGCTCGTGCGCGTGGCCATGCTGCCGGGCGCACTCGATGGCTATACGTATTTGTTTGTGCCCCATTGGGAGGCGCTCGCGAATCCGCAAACGTGGGTTTTGGCTCTTGGCCAGGCATTTTTTGGGTTGTCGCTCGCAGGAGGCGGCACGCTGGTGTATGGCAGCTACTTGAAGAACGACATCGATGTTGTGTCGTCGGCCAAAAACGTGGTGCTGTTTTCGACGCTCGCCGCGGTGCTTTCCGCCATGGTGGTTATTCCTGCGGTGTTCGCGCTTGGCGTCGACCCGCTTTCGGGCCCGCCGTTGCTCTTCATCACGCTGCCCCAGGTGTTTGCCGATATGCCGTTCGGCGGCCTGTTCTGCTTCTTGTTCTTCTTGGCGGTGGCGTGCGCTGCGCTTACGAGCTTGTTGAATTTGTTCGAGCCGCCCATCGAAGCGTTGCAGAGCCAGCTGAATATGCCGCGTTGGGCTGCGGTTCTCGTCGTGTTCGTCGTGGCGCTTGGCGTAGGCGTGTTTATCGAAGACGGCAACGCCGTGGGGGCGTGGATGGATTTCGTTTCGATTTACGCGATTCCGCTGGGCGCGCTGTGTGCGGCGATTATGTTCTTCTGGGTGTGCCCGAAGGGTTTCGCAAAGGCTCAAGCGCAGCTCGGTCGCAAAAAGCCTTTGGGAGCATGGTTTGAGCCCATGGCGCGCTATGTATTCGTGGGACTTACGGCACTCGTGATTGTGCTCGGTATCGCGCTCGGTGGCATTGGATAATAGTCTCTTTTAGAAACTATATATCGTAAATAAAGTTTTATGAAGTGTGTACCCTGTTCCAGTTTTGTCGCATGAAAGGCATCGAATCAAAAGTCGCGACCAGGCGTTTTCGTGCGAATCTGGATGCGTCTTTTCGCGAATCGCAATCTAGGATACGCACTTCGTCAATAGTTACTTTGAGAAACCTAATTTTTATAAATCCAACTAAAATTGTTGGTTGCTATCGCGCTTTCGGTCGAAGCGGTTATGACGAATATGCCTTCGCTGCCCGCGATTACGCTGGCGTGGCGGTAAGCGTAGCTCTGCTTACGGTAGCGATTGCGGTGACGTTCTTCATCTTGTAGTATCGATAAGAAACTAATAGAGAATGTGATGCGCCGTGACGAATCCAAGCGCTGCGGCGCCCAGTGTGCACGCATGGGTCGCGGCCACATACGCAACACCCAAAGCGCGCTCTCCGCCAAGTATCAGGTCGACAGCTTCGCAATTCATGGTCGAAAGCGTGGAGAAGCCGCCAAGAAAGCCCATGGTCAGTGCCGTATAAAAGGTTTGATTCGTGGCCGTGGAGCTTGCAAGGGCAGCACCCGCAATGGTACAGGCGCACAGGTTGATGAAGAAAGTGGGCCAGGAGAACGCGCTTTTGAAAATCAGCTTCATGAAGGTTGAGGCTTTATGGCGGCACAGCGCACCGAGTGCGCCGCCGAGGCCTACCGCCAAAAACGAGAGTACGCTCATCGCGCAGCACCTACTTCCGTCTTACGGGCGCGATGCGCTTCGAGCGCGCGCGACGCGCGGTGCCCGGCGAGTGCCGCAACGAACGTTGTCGCGATGGTCGCGGCCATGTATGCTGCGAAAATCTCGTAGCGCCCCGCTTGCAAAAATGCGAGGCATTCGGTCGAGAACGCGGAAATGGTGGTAAATGCGCCCACAAGTCCAATGCCCATCGATTTTACAAGGGGCGCGGGCAGCTGCGTGCGCCGACCAACATATTGGTTGATGATTTCTAAAGTAAAGCAGCCAAAGATATTCACGATGAGCGTGGCTGCGGGAAAGCCCCCTTGCGCAGGCAGGGCAACTTCAAGGGCATAGCGAAGGGAAGCGCCCAGAAAGCCCATGAGCAGAACGAGCGGTGTGAGTGCGTGGGGGTCGGAAAGCGCATGCCTCGCTGCAAGCGCGAAATGCGAATTGTGTTCATGCGTATTCATGTGGCCCCTTTCAACGGCGAGAGTATAGCGCAACGGCAAAGCGCGGGCGTCGATTGAACGACCAATCTTTTCGCCCTTCGGTCTTTCCGAGGTTCTATGATTCGCCTTTGCTGGGCGCGGAGAGTCCGTGGGTTTTTTGTTGCGCAGAAGGTGAAGGGCTCGTCCCTTTGTTGGCTCGGGTATACTGGGCACGTTCCAAATGCCTTGGATGGGCTTGGGCGGCGCCATGTTCCGAACCTGGTCAGGTCGGGGACGAAGCAGCCATAAGGGGCCTCTGGCGAGCGCCCACGCCTATCCAATGCATTGGCATGTTCTGAGGGGCCATATGGCCCCTCTTTTTGCAAAATCGGGGTAACGTTTCTCGGAAACGAAGCGGCTTCAAGCTATCGTTCTTTGGAGTTATTCCAGATGAAAGGTCATTCGTGAACGTCATTCAATTCTTTTTGAACTTGCTTTCCGACCCGCGAGGCGCCATTGCTGGCTGGATTATTTCGCTCGGTGCGGTATGGGTCTATACGCCGCTGTTCTTTATCGTGTTCATTGAAACGGGCTTGGTATTCTTCCCGTTTTTGCCGGGCGACTCGCTTCTGTTCGCGGCAGGCGTGTTTTCTGCCGACGGCGGCGGCTTGAATATTTGGGCCACGCTCATCGTGTTCTATGTGGCTGCCATTCTCGGCAACACGTCGAACTACTGGATTGCCCGCTTCTTCGGCGCGCGCATTATCGATTCTGGCAAAATCAAGGCGCTCACGCCCGAGCGCATGGCCAAGCTCGATCACTTTTTCGCGAAATACGGCGGCCTTACCATCGTCATTACGCGTTTCATGCCATTCTTTCGCACGTTTGCGCCGTTCATCGCGGGCACAGGCCACATGAATTTCGGCAAGTTCACCCTGTTCAACGCCATTGGCGGCATTTCATGGGTAAGCCTGTTCGTGCTCGTGGGCTATTTCTTCGGCGGCATCCCATTTGTGCAGGACCACTTCGAGGTCATCGTTTTGGGCATTGTCGCGGTGTCGGTGGCGCCTGCGTTTATCGGCGCGGTGAAAGCGGCGATGAGTTCGAAGAAGGGCGACAAAACGAAGAACGCCAAGCACGCGAAGTAATGCTGCCCTGCCGCAGCGCATTCCAAGCATGCGAAATAACGCGACTTGGTCGTACCGTACCTATATACACATTCAAAGGCGTGCTCCTCGGGGCACGCCTTTTCTGTATTGGCGCGGGCGGGGGCGCACGTTCTTTGCCACGGAGCCTCTTTTCTGGGCGTGTCGCTCGCGAAAGCGCGTTCCGAAGTTTTGGGCTAAGGTAAAAATAAATTTACCCGCTTAAAACCTCCTAACACCGCTGCCTGTAATTTCTATAATGCAGATAAAGGAAACAGCGAAGGAAAGGTGGGAACGCATATGGGCGTTGCAAAAAATGTGCTGCGCATACGCGGTTTTGCAGCTGCTGGCATTTCTGTTGCATGCATGCTCGCTGCAGCCTGCTTGGCTGCGGGAGCGACGTGCGGGCAAACGGCATATGCTTCTGAAATGGAGTCCCAATCTCAGGCGGCAAGCGCACAGAGTTCGCAAAATGCCAGCTATTTGTATGCGGTGCGAGATTCCGAAACGAATTTATGGGGCTTTGTCGATGCGGCGGGGACGCAAGTGATTCCGTGCCAGTTCGAGTCACTTGGAAGTTTGCCGGGGCAATCGCCCAGTCTTGTGACGACGTATTCGCCGAACAACGGGACAAAGTCCTATTTCCCCGATTTTGGATGCGCCTATGATTTGCCGGGCGGCGTGATGAACGATGATCCGTTCCCTGCACAAGATCCCGATACCGAAAAATGGGGCTATATTGACAAGTCGGGCGAATGGGCTATCGAGCCCGAATACGAGCAAGCGCGCATGTTCAGCGATGGGCTTGGCCTGGTGTACTCTGAAGACAAGGGTGCAGGTTTCGTAAATGCCCAAGGCGAACTCGTGGCGAGCGGTTACATTGCCGCCACGTCGTTCAGTGACGGCGTGGCGTTCGTTTCGGGCAAGCTCGACGACGAGAAAAACGGCATCAAGCACAATCATCGCTATGCTGCGATTGATAAGAACGGTGCGTGGGCGCTCGACTCAGCGAAAAGCTCTACCGAAACCGATCGCTATTGTTATAAGCAGCCCATCTTCTTCCACGATGGCGTGGGCTTCGAAGGCATCAAAGATGGCAAGGCTATCTACATCGACAGCAAAGGCAACGAAGCGCTCAGCGCGAGTTCTGGCCACGATGGCGTGAGCATTGTTGACGCGGGACCGTTTTACGACGGATATGCCACTATAGAGTTGCAGGGCGTCGACATGTGGGCCAAAGCAGGCTACACTGGCATGAATGGCACCACGGCATATGGTCTTATCGATAAAACGGGCGCCCTCGTGAAAGACCCGACAGCGAAGTCTACGCAATGGGCAACGCTTGTCGACTTGTGGGGCGGCATTAACCACGCGGGCGGCGGAATGGTTGCTGCGCAGGATTCAGTTTCGGGCCTGTGGGGTTACCTCGATGCGAAATCGGGCGAATGGAAGATCCAGCCGCTCTTCTCGGAAGCCAAGCCGTTTGCCGATGGCATGGCGTATGCAAAAGATTTCGCGACAGACGATTGGGGCATCATCGACGATTCCGGCGCATGGACGGCTGTTCCTCGTTTGGATAACTTCAATTCCGACGATCAATCCCTTGTTGCCGCAGGTGGCCTTGTGTACGGTACCGCCGAGGCGGTGGGCGGTGCCGCGCCTGTCACTTCAGAAGGCTGGATGAATGCCCAAGGTATTTGGGTTGCGTCGTGGAAGTTGTGATGCAAATGAAGCGTTTGAAAATGAACCATGCCTCATGGCTGCGTGCCACTGTTGCGATTGCGTTTGCGGCCTGCGCGCTTGCTGCCCTTGCCGGCTGCGCTTCTCCGAAGGTGGAAGTTGAGCAGTCGCAGGTGCAAAGCGATTTTGAGGCGACCGAGCAATCCCTGATAGCCGATGGCGTTTTGGTGCAAAGCCCTTACGTTGACAACGACAATTACGCGCTTACTGCGTTCGATGTTTCCGATTCCCACGTGGCTGACGACGGCGCGAATGTGTTCAATGCCAAGGCGACGTTTGAGAACAGCGCCTTCCGCACCACGATGGACGTTGTGGCAACCTATGCGAAAGACGGCGATTCCTATATGCCGAACTTTGAGACATCGAACGCTTCGACGAAGGCCGTTTCGGGTATCGTATATGACCCCCAGGGCACGTTGAGCTCGTCTGATTTGAAAAATATTCAAGACGTCGATTTTGACGAAGAAGCTCAAACGTGCACCGTTTCGGTGGCGTACGAGCCCGAATGGTTTGAAAGTGTGCAGGGCGATGTAAAGTACGTCTATCGCTTCGATGGCACGTCGTGGGCGCCCGATGCCAGCGCAAACAGCTCTGCCGCCGTGAGCTACAGCCCGCTCGTGGCGACGTATGATCAGTTCGATGCCGATACCGACAAGGGCGGCTGCCTTACTAAGATCGACATCGTGAGCCTCGATGAGAAAACGGGCGAAGTAACCGCGAACGTTACTTGGACGCGCGGCAAGCATTCTAACCATGCCGCCGCTGCCGCTCTGCGAAGCGTTACCGACGATACCGATGTCACGATCGATGCCACAGTGGAAGGCACACTGTATTCTGCACCCACCGAAGAGGGTAAGCATCGCGTGACGGCAACGCTTACGGGCACGGCCTCAAACGGCAAACCGATGGTCGTAGGCATATTTGCCGGCGGCGATGGGTACACCGAGAATGGGATGATTGTCTACAACGCATCGGTGCAAACCGACGATGCGTCCTATACCTGCGGCAGCACTATCTCGAAGAAAATCTAGCGAGCGAGCTTCTATCAATACGGCGAACTCTTTCAGAAGCGTCCGGCAACCCCGGGCGCTTCTTCTATAATAGGGCGGAATGCACAAGGCGCCGCGAGCGCCGCACACGAATGCGAAGGACCTACGCGATGTCGGAAGCCTTATACCGCAAGTACCGCCCGCAAACGTTTGAAGACGTGGTGGGCCAAACCCATATCGAGCGCACGCTCAAAAACGCCATCGAGCAAGACAAAGTAGGCCACGCCTACATGTTCTGCGGCCCCCGCGGCACGGGCAAAACCACGACGGCGCGTCTGCTCGCCAAGGCGCTTTTGTGCGAGAAGGGGCCCACGCCCGCTCCTGATGGCACGTGCGAACAGTGCCTCGCCATTGCCGAGGGCAACCATCCCGATGTCTACGAGCTTGACGCGGCAAGCCGCACGGGCGTCGATAATGTGCGCGAGGAAATTATCGGTCGCGTTCAATATGCTCCCACGCGCGGGCGCTACAAGGTCTATATCATCGACGAGGTTCACATGCTCTCGATCGCGGCGTTTAACGCGCTGCTGAAAACGCTCGAAGAACCCCCGAGCCACGTGGTGTTCATCATGTGCACCACCGATCCTCAAAAAGTTCCCGAAACCATTCAATCGCGCTGTCAGCGCTTTGATTTCCACCGTCTGAGCAACGAGGAAATCATCGCCCGCCTTGGTGCTGTGTGCACGGCGGAAGACGTGCAGTTCGAAGGCGACGCCCTCGATTTGGTGGCGCATCGCGCCCAGGGCGGAATGCGCGATGCGCTTACCATGCTCGAACAGCTTATCGCGTTCGGCGACGGCAACGTGACCATGGAAGTTGCCAACGATGTTCTGGGCTCGCTCGACGTCGACGATATGAGCGGCATCGTTCGATCGATTGCCACGCGCGATGCGGCGGCGTGCTTCACCTGGGTTTCCGAATATGTGGAAACGGGCGCCGACTTGGCTCGATTCGTGCGCGACTTGGCCGCGTACGTGCGCGATTTGTATGTGCTGTCGCTCACCGATGGGGCGGTTGCCGTGAACGCGCCGCAAAGCTCGCTGCCGCGCATGTCGGGCGAGGCTCAAATGTTTGGAATCGATCGCCTCGCGTATATCTTGCGCGTGCTGGGCGATTTGAATACGGAATTGCGCACGTCGACCAATCCGCGCCTGTCGTTTGAGATTGGCCTCACGCGCATGGTGCGCCCGCAAAGCGACCTTACGCTTGAATCGCTTGCTGCGCGCGTCGAAGTACTCGAGCGCGCGCTGGCGCAGGGCGCGGCTGCAGCACCTGCTGCAGCTCAGCCTGCCGCCATGGCGC
>OLPB01000548.1_pt1 | contig 21829 bp, 15 predicted proteins | sample 1672001 | NCBI WGS metagenome assembly OLPB01 (sample SAMEA3136635, study PRJEB25190) | human gut metagenome | biome: human gut; feature: human-associated habitat; material: faeces | place: Austria | collected 2013 | reverse complement strand
TATTCTTATGAAGACGTGAAAACTTCTATTCTGACAATGGCAAAGAACGGTGCCGAAGGAACCGCAGCGATGGGAATGGATGCACCGATTTCCGTGCTTTCGCAGAAACGTCAGCCACTGTTCGGATATTTTAAACAGCTGTTTGCACAGGTTACAAATCCGCCGATCGATGCAATCCGTGAGGAAGTCGTGACTTCTACAACTATTTATGTCGGAACAGACGGTAATCTTCTGGAGCAGAAGGAAGAGAACTGTAAGATGCTCAGAGTCAATAACCCGATCCTGACAAATACAGATCTTCTGAAAATTAAAAATATGAAAGTGGATGGATTCAAAGTTGCAGAGATTCCAATCACTTATTATAAAAACACAAGTCTTGAGAAGGCGATAGAGTATCTCTTCATTGAAGTTGACCGTGTGATCCGCGAGGGCGCTAATATTTTGATTCTGACAGACCGTGAGGTAGATGAATATCACGTTGCAATCCCGTCACTTCTGGCAGTATCTGGACTGCAGCAGCATCTGGTACGTACAAAGAAGAGAACCTCAGTCGCGATGATTCTGGAAAGTGGAGAGCCTAGAGAGGTTCATCATTTTGCAACACTGCTTGGATATGGAGCATGTGCAATCAATCCATATCTTGCACATGAGTCAATCCGTCATCTGATCGAGGCAAATCTGCTTCACAAAGATTATTATGCAGCAGTAGATGATTATAATTCAGCGGTAATTCATGGAATTATTAAGATTGCATCCAAGATGGGAATTTCAACAATCCAGTCCTATCAGGGAGCAAAGATTTTTGAAGCAATCGGTCTCAAGACAGATTTTATTAACCGCTATTTTACAGATACAGTCAGCCGTGTTGGTGGTATCGGTATTGAAGAAATTGCAGAAGATTACACTGCTTTCCATACAGAAGCATTCGATCCGCTTGGATTGCAGGTTGATATGACACTGGACAGTGTTGGAAAACATAAATATAAAAGTGGCGGAGAAGAACATCTCTATAATCCACAGACAATCCATATGCTTCAGCAGTCCACAAGACGTGGTGATTATGAAATGTTCAAGCAGTATACAGAGATGGTTGATGAGGAAGGCAAGAAGATCAATCTGAGAGGTCAGCTTGATTTCAATTTCCCGAAGAAGAGTGTACCGCTTGATGAAGTAGAAAGCGTAGATTCAATCGTAACAAGATTCAAGACAGGTGCGATGTCCTATGGATCTATTTCAAAAGAAGCACATGAGACAATGGCGATCGCCATGAATATGCTTCATGGTAAATCAAACTCCGGTGAAGGAGGAGAGGATATTGAACGTCTTGACACAAACAGATGCTCTGCAATCAAGCAGGTTGCTTCCGGCCGATTCGGAGTTACATCCAGGTATTTGGTCAGTGCACAGGAAATCCAGATCAAGATGGCACAGGGAGCAAAACCAGGAGAAGGAGGACATCTTCCGGGTGGAAAGGTATATCCATGGATTGCGAAGACTCGTCATTCAACACCTGGTGTGAGTCTGATCTCACCACCGCCACATCATGACATCTATTCGATTGAGGATCTTGCACAGTTGATCTATGACTGTAAAAATGCAAATAAAAATGCAAGAATTTCTGTGAAACTGGTATCAGAAGCAGGTGTTGGAACAGTTGCTGCAGGTGTTGCAAAAGCCGGAGCCGGAGTTATCCTGATCTCAGGATATGACGGAGGAACAGGAGCAGCACCGAGAAGCTCGATTCAGAATGCAGGACTTCCGTGGGAACTTGGACTTGCAGAAACTCATCAGACATTGATTCAGAATGGTCTGCGTGAGCGTGTCCGTATTGAGACAGATGGTAAGCTCATGAGTGGTCGTGATGTTGCGATCGCAGCAATCCTTGGAGCAGAAGAGTTTGGATTTGCGACAGCTCCGCTTGTAACAATGGGATGTGTTATGATGCGTGTCTGCAACCTGGATACTTGTCCGGTTGGTGTTGCAACTCAGAATCCGGAGCTTAGAAAACGTTTCAGCGGAAAACCGGAATATGTTGTTAACTTTATGCGTTTTATTGCAGAAGAATTAAGAGAATATATGGCAAAACTTGGTGTCCGCACAGTGGATGAACTGGTAGGACGTACAGATCTTCTGAAAGTAAAAGACGTTCCGACATCAGAGCGTGCCGCAACACTGGATCTGTCACAGATTCTGTACAATCCATATGCGAAAGAGAAGAAAGGTGTTATCTTTAATCCAAAGAAAGTCTATGATTTTGAACTTAACAAGACGTTGGATGAAAAAGTACTATTGAAACAGCTTCTCCCAGCCCTTGAAAGAGGAGAAAAGAGAGGACTTGAAGTAGATGTTACAAATACAGACCGTACCTTCGGAACAATTTTCGGATCTGAGATCACAAGAAGATATCCGGAAGGACTGGAAGAAGACAGCTATGTGATCCAGTGTAAAGGTGCCGGCGGTCAGAGCTTTGGAGCATTTATCCCAAGAGGACTGACACTGGAACTGACAGGAGATAGTAATGACTATTTTGGAAAAGGACTTTCCGGTGGAAAACTGGTTGTTTGCCAGCCGAAAGGTGTGAAATTTAAATCAGATGAGAACATTATCATCGGAAATGTCGCTCTTTACGGAGCTACAAGTGGTAAAGCATTTGTAGGAGGTGTTGCCGGAGAACGTTTTGCGGTAAGAAACTCTGGTGCACGCGCAGTTGTAGAAGGTGTCGGAGATCACGGATGTGAATATATGACAGGTGGATGTGTTGTTGTACTTGGACAGGTTGGAAAGAACTTTGCAGCCGGAATGAGTGGCGGTATTGCCTATGTGATCGATCTCGATAACAGTCTGTATCGCAAAGTAAATAAAGCAATGGTCAACATTGAACGTGTTACAGATAAGTATGACGTACAGGAATTAAAAGGAATGATCCAGGAGCATGTTGCTTATACAAACTCTGAGGTAGGTAAGAAGATTCTTGATAATTTCAAAGAATATCTGCCAAAATTCAAGAAAATCATTCCAGAAGACTATGAGAGAATGATGTCCACGATCATCCAGATGGAAGAAAAAGGACTTAGCAGAGAAAAAGCAAAAATCGAAGCATTTAATATGATCAAGAACGGAAGATAGGAGGCATAGAGATGGGAAAACCGACAGGATTTATGGATTATGAAAGACAGGATAAACCGGCAGAGAGCCCATTGGAACGCATCAAACATTTCAATGAGTTCCATACGCCTCTTAGCAAAGAAGAACAGGAGCTTCAGGGCGCGCGCTGTATGGCGTGCGGAGTTCCGTTCTGTCAGTCTGGAAAGCCGCTTGCAGGAATGGCCAGTGGATGTCCACTGCACAACCTTGTGCCGGAGTGGAATGACTTGATCTACAATGGAAACTGGAAGGAAGCTTATTTACGTCTGAAAAAGACAAACAATTTTCCAGAATTTACTTCCCGCGTATGTCCGGCATTGTGTGAAAATGCATGTACCTGTGGACTGAATCAGGAAGCAGTTGCATCAAAAAGTAATGAATATGCAATTGTTGAAAATGCATATGAGATGGGATATGCAAAGGCAAATCCGCCGAAAGTGCGTACGGGAAAGAAAGTCGCAGTGATCGGTTCCGGTCCGTCCGGACTTGCGGCAGCAGATCTTTTGAACAGAAGAGGTCATCAGGTAACTGTTTTTGAACGTGAGGACAAACCGGGTGGATTGCTCCGCTACGGAATTCCGAATATGAAGCTGGAGAAACAGATCATCGACCGTAAGATTGCGATTATGGAAGAAGAGGGAATTATCTTCCAGACAGGATGTAATGTCGGAAAAGACGTGAAGGCGGCAGATATCCTGAAAGAATATGACCGTGTGATCCTTGCATGCGGAGCATCAAATCCAAGAGATATCAAAGCACCGGGAAGAGATGCACAGGGAATTTATTTTGCAGTAGATTTCCTGAAATCAACAACGAAAGCACTATGGGCAAATGACATGAAGCTTAAAACAGGAAGCTACATTTCTGCAAAAGGAAAAAATGTAATTGTAATCGGAGGCGGAGATACAGGAAATGACTGTGTCGGAACATCTATCCGTCATGGAGCAAAGAGCGTTCTCCAGCTGGAGATGATGCCGAAAGCACCGGACGAGAGGACACCGCTGAACCCATGGCCGGAGTGGCCAAGAGTCTGCAAGACAGATTATGGCCAGCAGGAAGCAATCGCTGTGTTTGGTTCTGATCCTCGCGTTTACACAACGACAGTGAAAGAATTCATAAAAGATAAGAAAGGAAATCTCTGTAAGGCAGTTCTTATCAAGCTTGAGAGTAAGACAGATGAGAAGACCGGACGGAAAATGATGGTTCCGGTAGAAGGAAGCGAGTATACCGTAGATGCAGATCTTGTTCTGATCGCAGCTGGATTCCTTGGAAGTCAGGATTATGTAACAAAAGCATTTGGTGTAGAAGTGAATGAACGCACAAATGTAAAGACAGAGGCAGGAAAATATTCTACAAATGTGAAGGATGTATTCACAGCCGGGGATATGCACAGAGGACAGTCTCTCGTTGTATGGGCTATCCGTGAAGGTCGTGAAGTGGCAAGAGAAGTGGATGAAAGCCTGATGGGATATACAAACTTATATATTCAGTAGAAAATAAAAGATCATACAGTGAAACAGGAATCTGGAAAGTTTATCTAAGAATAAAGAGAACTTTCTAGATTTTTTTGTTACAAAAATGTTACGAAAAAATGAAAAAAGTGAGGAAAACTATTGAAAATATTACATAAATACGCTATAATGTTGAGCGTAGAATGTAAATAAAATACCCTCTTGTTACGAGAAATATGTTGAAAAAACACAATAGATGTTGTATTATAACATATGAGTATGTGGAATTATAATGTAACTATTTACAACGAGTTATGATACGAAAATTATAATGCATCACATGGGGGACTAGATAAAAATAAGGATAGGTGGAAAGATGAAGTTAAAAAAAGTAAGCAGTATGATTCTTGCAGTAACACTTGCATGTACAATGACTGTTACACCGGTACTTGCCGACGAAGTCAGTGATCTGAAGCAGAAGAAGCAGGAGACACAGAATCAGGTAAGCGATCTTCAGACACAGCTGAATTCACTTATGACCAAGATTTCTGATCTTGAGAATGATCTGATCGAAACAGGTGAGGAAATCTCTCAGACGGAGGAAGATCTGAAGACAGCGCAGGAGGAACAGGAACAGCAGTATGCAGCTATGAAGCTTCGTATTAAGTATATGTATGAAGAAGGAACAGGAACTGCTACAGTAGAGAAGGTACTGACATCCGGAGATATTTCCAGTGTACTGACGCAGGCAGAATATTCCCAGCAGGTACATTCTTATGACAGAGATAAGCTCGAAGAGTATGTTGCGACAGTTCAGAAAGTAGAAGATCTTAAGACAACGCTTGAGACAAAGATGGCTGATCTGCAGGAGACACAGACAGAGTATGATGCGCAGAAGGATGAACTGAATACAACAATCACAGAGAAGAGTAGTGAAATCGCAAATCTCGATGTTAAGATTGATGAAGCTGTAAAGAAAGCAGCGGAAGAAGCGGCGAAGAAAGCAGCGGAAGAAGCAGCGAAGAAAGCAGCAGAAGAAGCAGCAGCGAAGAAAGCAGCTGAGGAAGCAGCTAAGAAGAATAACTCAAGCAGTAGTTCATCTAATAGAAATAACTCAAGCAATAGTTCTTCCAGCAGTTCAAACTCCAGTAGTTCGAACTCCAGCAGCTCAAGTTCAGGAAGCTCAAGCAGTAGTTCTTCCAACAGTTCAAGCTCAAGTTCTTCCTCATCAAGCCCAAGTTATAGTGCTGATAAGGGAAGCATTATTGTAAATGCAGCTTATTCACAGATCGGAGTTCCATATGTATGGGGCGGAACTACACCGGGAGTTGGACTTGACTGTTCAGGACTTGTACAGTATTGTTACAGACAGGCTGGAATTTCAATTCCAAGAACAAGTGGAGATATTCTTGCAAAAGGAACAATTGTAAGCAATCCTCAGCCGGGAGATATCTGTTGGACATCGGGGCATGTAGCGATTTATATTGGCGGAGGACAGATGATTGAAGCACAGCAGACAGGAGTACCGGTTAAGGTAAGTTCTGTACGTGTTACATATTATGTAAGATATTAGAACCAAAAAAGGAATCAGTGATGCTGATTCCTTTTTTTAAACTTTTCTTATTTGCCCGGTACAATTTCCAGCCAGTATCCGTCAGGATCTTCAATAAAATAAATTCCCATAGATGGATTTTCGAAGCAGATACATCCCATCTCTTTATGTTTTTTGTAAGCAGCATCGAAATCATCGACGGCAAATGCAAGATGGATCTCATTATCTCCCAGTTCATATGGTCGATCCATATCACGCAGCCAGGTGAGCTCTAAAAGATGCGGAGTCACACCGTCTGTGAGATATACAAGCTTAAAACTTTCGTCATCGGCAAGTTTTTCACGTTCTACTTTTAAATTCAGAGCTTTCTGGTAAAAATCCAGTGATTTTTCAAGATCATATACATTCAGGTTATTGTGTGCAAATGTAAAATTCATTTTAGTACCTCCATAGAATCATAAGATTTTTATTCACAGTCAAGTGGAATGCTGACTGGAATCTACTTTCTAAGGATATCACAGGAGGGGAGAAAAAATCAATAATGCATAGATAAAACCTGATGGGATAGAGGGATAACACGGAATATAGTGGAAAATGAATGAAAAACATTTTTGAAATGCAAAACATGTGAAAATAAAGCTGAAAAAAACAAAAAAATAAAAAAGAATGCAAGAACCCATTGACGAAACGTCAAAAATTATATACAATAACAAAAGTGAAAAAATAAAGAAAGTGGAGGATCCCTGCAATGACTGCATATAAAGATTTGAGCAAAGAAGAGTTATTGGAATTAAAGAGTGGCCTGGAGGCGCAGTTTGAAGAAGTGAAGGCAAAAGGTCTGAAACTGGATATGTCCAGAGGAAAACCGTCAGCAGACCAGCTGAATCTGTCAATGGGGATGATGGATACACTGACAAGTGGTGTTGACCTGACTTGTGAAGATGGTGTTGACTGTCGTAACTATGGTGGACTTGATGGAATTGATGAAGCAAAACAGCTTCTTGCAGATATGATGGAAGTTCCGAAAGATAACGTGATCATTTTCGGAAACTCAAGTCTGAATGTGATGTATGATACGGTAGCACGTGCAATGACACATGGTATCATGGGAAGTACTCCATGGTGTAAGCTTGATAAGGTAAAATTCTTATGTCCGGTTCCGGGATATGACAGACATTTCGCGATTACAGAGCATTTCGGAATTGAGATGATTAATGTACCGATGACATCAACAGGACCGGATATGGATATGGTTGAGAAACTTGTAAGCAGTGATCCGGCAATCAAAGGAATCTGGTGTGTACCGAAGTACTCTAACCCACAGGGAATCACATATTCTGATGAGACAGTGTTCCGTTTTGCGAACCTGAAGCCGGCAGCAGAAGATTTCCGTATCTTCTGGGATAATGCTTACTGCGTACATCATTTATATGAAGATAAACAGGATTATCTGATTGAGATTCTGATGGAGTGTAAGAAGGCAGGTAACCCGGATATGGTTTACAAGTTTTCTTCTACATCTAAGATCAGTTTCCCGGGATCAGGAATTGCAGCAATGGCAGCATCTGATGCGAACCTGGAGGATATCAGAAGCACAATGCGTGTGCAGACAATCGGACATGATAAGGTAAATCAGCTGCGTCATGTAAGATTCTTCGGAGATATTCACGGAATTGTAGAACATATGAAGAAACATGCAGATATCTTGCGTCCGAAGTTTGAGACTGTTCTTGAAGTTCTTGAAAGAGAACTTGGCGGACTTGAGATTGGATCATGGATCGCGCCACGCGGAGGATATTTCATCTCCTTTGATGCGCTGGATGGATGTGCGAAAGCGATTGTTGCGAAGGCGAAAGAAGCTGGCGTTGTTATGACAGGAGCGGGAGCAACATTCCCTTATGGAAAAGATCCACATGACAGCAATATCCGTATCGCACCGTCTTATCCAACACCGGAAGAACTTGCAGTTGCCGCTGAAGTATTTGTATTGAGTGTAAAACTGGCAAGTGTTGATAAGATCCTTGAGACAAAATAAATAACAGCATTTATAAAGACCTTTTGCAAGTGGTTGATCTGCCGGCAGAAGGTCTTTTTCTGATGGTTGACAGTTACTGTTTACTCCCGTGTCAATCATTCCGCTGATTGACACGGAGGATGCGTGTTTTGACTTGAATGCATCTCGCCCCATCGCCAAAGGCGATTTAAAATGGCGAGATGCGTTGCTGGTCGCACATCGTGTGAACAGTAACGGTTGACATGCGTTTCCAGGGAGATTATAATGTAGTGCATAGCAGAAAAGAGGAATGACATGATAAAAGGTGTAATATTTGACGTAGATGGTGTTCTTCTCAATTCCATGCCTGTCTGGGAGAATCTTGGAGAATTGTATCTGGATCATTTGGGAATTGAGGCCGAGAAGAACCTGGGGGAGACGTTATTTGAGATGAGCCTGGAGGAGGCGGCAGATTATCTGATCTCACATTATAATCTGGAGAAGACAGTGGAAGAGGTTGTACAGGGACTGAATAAGGAAGTGGAAGACTATTATGCAAAACGAGTTCCATTGAAAGAAGGGGTTCGTCAGTATCTGGAGGAATTCAGAGAGCGGAAGATTCCTATGGTGATCGCAACAACCGGTAACCGGAAGAATGCAGAAGCAGCTCTGAGCAGATTGAAGGTATTACCTTATTTTCAAGGAGTTTTTACAGCATCTGAGATCGGAAGCGGTAAGGATCAGCCAGATATTTATTTTGCAGCACTTTTGCAGCTGGATACGGAGCCGGAACAGACCTGGGTGTTTGAAGATACTTACCAGGCTTTGAGAACGGCAAAGCATGCGGGATTTAAGACAGTAGCAGTTTATGATAAGGCGAATGACAAGAATCTGGCGCAGATCTGGAATACGGCAGATATCTATTTGCCGGAATTTGATGATTTTAATGTTTTTTGGAACAGGGTGTCTGAGGAAGAGAAAGAACAGTTGCTGATTGTAGAATAAGAGGAGAATGAAAAAGCAGATTCGAATTCAAAGGAGAGATGCTCCGGTAGAATTCGAATCTGCTTTTTATCATATAATTGGCTGGTCTGTCTTGTGTTTAGAGAAGGTGGATGCCGGCATCAGCAGCAGCTTCAACTACATTTTCAGGCCAGAGGGAAGACTGTACTTCACCGATATGAGCCTTTCTTAAGTAATACATACAGATACGGGACTGTCCAATACCGCCGCCGACTGTATATGGAAGCTCGCCGTTCAGCAGTGCCTTCTGGAATGGAAGTTCTGCACGATCTTCACATCCGGCTTCTTTGAGCTGTGCCTTTAATGAGTCTTCGTCAACACGGATTCCCATAGAAGAGAGTTCAAGACCGATGTCAAGAACCGGATAGTAAACGATAATGTCACCGTTCAGCTCCCAGTCATCATAGTCCGGAGCACGACCGTCATGTCTTTCACCGGAAGCAAGTACGCCACCAATCTTGGAGATAAACACTGCGCCTTTTTCCTTCGTAATCGCTTTTTCACGTTCTTTGGTAGTAAGATCCGGATAAAGGTCTTCCAGCTCCTGTGTAGTGATGAAAAAGATATCATCAGGAAGAAGAGGATCAATATAGTTGTAACGTCTGGAAATGTATTCTTCTGTATCTTTCAGAGCCCGGTAGACTTTGCGGACAGTATACTGAAGTGTCTCTGTGTTACGTTCTTCCTTAGAAATTACTTTTTCCCAGTCCCACTGGTCAACATACAGAGAATGGATGTTGTCTGTATCTTCATCACGACGTATCGCACTCATATCTGTGTAAAGCCCTTCGCCGGAATGGAAATTATAATTCTTCAATGCATATCTCTTCCATTTTGCAAGAGAATGAACGATCTCTGCAACAGAACCATCCTGTTCTTTGATGTCAAAGGAAACCGGACGTTCCACACCGTTTAAGTTATCATTCAGACCGGATTCCGGACGGACAAACAGTGGTGCTGACACTCGTGTCAGGTGGAGATTCTTTGCAAGAGCACGCTCGAAGTGGTCTTTCACTTCTTTGATGGCTACTTCTGTCTCACGAATTGTAAGAGGGGAATGATAGCCAGCAGGTATTCTTAACTGTTCCATAATAAACTCCTTTATGTTAGCATTTTATTGCTGTTCACAGTATTATGCGGTCAGCAATAGCATTTCTCTTCTATTTTAAGTGGAGAAGAATAAGAAGTCAATGGAAAGGTGAAATGAACACTTGTAATCAGTAAAAAAAATTGCTAAAATGAGCAGTAGTGAGTAATAAATAGTAAGGGACGAAGGTGTAAATAATGAATGTAAATGATATGATTGATACAATTCTGAATTTTGACCTGGATGTTGTTCTGGCTGGACTTAATGAAAGCAGTCATCATTTGAGTCAGATGGAATTTATTTCTCTGATCGTTATAACGGTCGGAGCAGTACTGTTATGTCTGACGGGGCTGAAACTGGTACGTTTCTGGTCTGTGATCGCAGGATTGTCAGCAGGATGCGCAGCCGGAATTGCGGTCGGAGCGATTGCAGATCTGGATCAGACAATCGCATTGGCGGCAGGAGCAGGTGTGGGACTTGTATTGGCGGTGCTTGGTGCATGGAAGAAGCAGATTGGTGGATTTGTGACTGTAGCGGTACTCGTCTTTGTTGTCAGTGTACATTTGATGAAACCACAGGATTTTATTATGTATGGAATCTGTGCGGGTATTGGTCTTGTGTGTGCATTGCTTTCTATTAAGTTTCATAACTTTATGCTGATTGCTTCTTCTTCTGTATTTGGAGCAATGGCAGCGGGCAGCAGTATCTTTTATCTGCAGCCATATAAAAACGGAATGATTCATGTGGCACTTTGTGTTGCAATTGGTGTACTTAGTATCTGGATCCAGCTTCTTTTGGAATCCGGAAAACGTAAGAAAAAGAATTTACTTAAAGCTGCAGAGATCCGTGAAGAACATTCTACAGAAAATGAAGTCGAGAAGGCAAGGGCACTGGTTGAGAATCTGGATGATTTTGATGAGCTGGATGAGATTATCGAGAGTCTTCCGGAAAATGTCCGGAAAGAAGACAAGGGCACAACAGTTGTCAGCATGGATGAATTTGATGATCTTGAAGATGATCTGGAAGAGGATGAAGTGGAGAACTTTAAAGAAGAGAAGTTTGATGTAGACGAGGAAGATTGGGAGGAAGACGTCGAAATTGAAGTAACTGCTGATGAGGCAGATGCGACAGAGGATTATGATTTTGATGAAGATCCGGGTGACTTAGATGACTTGAATGATCTGGAAAATCTGGATGACTTAGATGATTTGGAAGATCTGGATGATTTAGATTATCTCGATGACGATGATGATATCGAGTTTCTGGATGAAGATGAGTAGATAAAAAAGCTATCGATTACAATAACTTAACACATACCTGTGTTGTTATCGTAGTCGATAGCTTTTGTATTATCTTACTGCTGTAAATACTCCGCGGAGATCATGGATTACATGTCTTGGGCATTTAACAGAACACATTCCACAGCTTAAGCAAATCTCTTCGTCGATCACAGCACAATTATCTTCTACATGAATTGCACCGGCGGTACATGTTTTCTCACAGATACCGCATCCAATACAGCTGACTTCACACTGCTTACGTGCTACAGCTCCTTTTTCTTTGTTAGAGCATTTAACTACAATGTAGTTTGCACAATCGTGGATTTTGATCAAGTTCTGCGGACAGACTTTTGCACACTGTCCACAGGCAATACATTTTTCTTCGTCTACTTCGGCAACGCCATATTCATTCATGGAAATCGCGCCGAATTTACATTTTTCTATACAGGCTCCACATCCGATGCAGCCATCTTTGCATCCACCGTCTTCAGAGCCGGCTGCGCGGCAGCCACCGTTACAGGCAACTAGAGCTGCCCGGTAAGGAAATCTCTTTTTAATTGCCATGATTATTTCTTCCTTTCATATGGTGTGTTAGAAAGAGGAAGGCTGTAGCGTCTTTCTCCGTCAAATCTGCAATATGCATCTGCGATTGCAGGAGCAGTAGGGATGGATGTGATCTCTCCGATACCGATTGCTCCACAGGCAACATCCAGACCAGGTTTATCAATAACGATTGCTTCAATCTCAGGAACTTCGTGAGAACGGAAAAGTCCTAAGGAACCATATTTGTCAATTGGTTTACAGTTTTCATCGATTGGATACTGCTCTCTGAGTGCATATCCCATTGACATTACAACACCGCCTTCAATCTGACCTTCGCAGGAGAGAGGGTTGACAGCTTTACCAACATCATGTGCGGCAATCATTTTCTCAATCTTACCTGTCTTAGGATCAAGGATGCAGACTTGAGTTGCATATCCATAAGCAACGTGAGATATCGGATTAGGCACATCTGCACCAAGTGGATGAGTCTTAGCGAGATATTCTCCGTAGAAAGTTTCTCCAATCATATCTTTCATGGATTTACCGCTGTTTTTCGCTTCCATGAATTTTTCACATGCTCTGCGGCACGCTTCACCAGTTACAAGTGTCTGACGAGAACCGGAAGTTGTACCGGAATCAGGTGAAATCCATGTGTTGCTTCGCTCATAGACGATATCATCACGGGAAAGATCTGTATTTGTAACGATCATCTGTACAAGTACAGTACCAAGTCCCTGACCGATACAGGAAGCACCAGTGAAGATGTGAAGTTTTTCATCTTCTTCAACTATTAATTTTACACGTCCTGTATCCGGGATACCAACACCAACGCCGGCATTCTTCATAGCACAACCAAGGCCAACAGCCTTACCGGCCGCAAGCGCAGCATCATACTCTTCTTTGACAGCCTCAAGTGTCTCTACAAGACCTGTAGAGTTATCTACAATCTGTCCGTTTGGAAGTACTTCGCCTGGACGGATCGCATTACGGTAATGGATTTCCCAAGGTGTGATACCAACTTTGTCGGCCATCATGTTCAGAAGTGTCTCTGTTGCGAAACAAGTCTGTGTAACACCAAATCCGCGGAATGCTCCGGCTGGTGGGTTATTTGTATAGTAAGCAGTTCCTTCAATCTCAAAGTTTTCATAATGGTAAGGTCCTGCTGCATGTGTACATGCACGTTCAAGAACCGGGCCACCAAGAGAAGCGAATGCACCTGTGTCAGATTTAACAATCGCTTTTACACCCTGGATCACTCCGTTCTCATCGCATCCCATTGTCATATCCATGTAGAATGGGTGACGTTTTGGATGAACAAGCAAGGATTCTGCTCTGGATAATTTCATCTTGATCGGTTTCTTTGTTACATAAGTAAGCAATGCACCTAAATGCTGAACAGTCATGTCTTCTTTGCCACCGAAACCACCACCGACTAATGCGTTCTGAACCTTTACTTTATCCGTTCCAAGCATAAGTGTAACTTCGTGTAGTGTCTGGTGAGCAGACTGGTCTGTTGAATATACGAAAATGTCACCGTCTTCATCATAGAAAGAAACAGCACATTCCGGTTCAAGGAAAGCATGCTCAGTCCAAGGTGTCTCAAAGTGATGTGAGATCACGTACTTGGAATTCTTGATTGCTTCTTCCGCATTTCCGCGGCTGATGTGCTTATAAGCACATACGTTAGTCTCTTCTTCATCATAAACAAGAGGTGCATCCGGAGCAGCAGCTTCTTCCACTGTATGCACATGAGGAAGTACTTCATATTCAATTTTAATAAGTTTCTTTGCTTTTTCTACAGTTGCCATGTCAGTTGCAGCTATAAGGGCAATTGCATCTCCGAGATAATGAGTCAGTCCACCAACCGGAATCAGTGAATACTGATCATGTTTTAAGTGTCCGATCTTATTCTCCCCAGGAATATCATCGGCTGTTACAACTGCTTCTACGCCAGGCAGAGCCTCGGCAGCAGAGGTATCAATAGAAAGTACGCGAGCTCGTGGATATTTGCTACGAAGAGCAGCGCCATAGAGCATTCCTTCCGGATAATAGTCATCCGGATATTTACCTGTTCCAAGCACTTTTTCTTCAACATCTATACGAGAAACACGGGAACCAAGAGTCCAGCTAGAATCTCCATCATCTGGTAAAACCCCTTCTTTCAGAATCTTAGCTGCCAGACGTACCGCGTCCATGATCTTAACATATCCTGTACAGCGGCAATAGTTGTTGCGCAGCGCATAGCGAATCTCATCATCGGTTGGTTCCGGATTTACATCCAAAAGTGCTTTTGTGCACATAACCATACCAGGAATACAGAATCCGCACTGTACAGCGCCTGCCTTCCCGTAAGCATAAGTGTAAACTTTCTGTTCCCAATCAGAAAGTCCCTCGACTGTGATGACATTCTTTCCGGCCAATGAATCTGTGTCAGGTACGCAGGATTTGCAAGTCTGTCCATCAATGATAACAGTACAGGCTCCACAAGCGCCTTCGCTGCAGCCATCCTTTGCAGAGGTAATGTGCAGCTCATCACGCAGGAACCGTAACAGTTTCTGATTCTTTGAGGGTGAGACTTCCTGACCATTTACTATAAATGATGCCATGTCAGTTACTCCTTTCTTTGTGACAAAATCCCCAAAGAAAAATCTTTGAGGAGTATGTGTTTGTTGTGTATTTTTAATTATATAAAGATACCTATAGGTACATTTTATCACATATTCAACAAAAAGCAACAACTATTCTAAAAAAGTTTTTGACACCTAAAAATGTTTTAGATATATGATATAAAAAATGCATACTAGGACAAAAAAGGGAAGTATCGCAAAATGATACTCCCTTGTAATTATCTTATATAAATTGTTCTTAGAAACCAAAAAGATTTACAACGCGATTTTAATTATCGTGTTCTTCTTCAAATGGATCGTCGTAATCATCTTCATCATCGTAATCATCTCCACCGCGGGAAGCAATTGCGAGAATCAGTGAAATAACAGCAAGTACACCACTTGCACCGGCTAAAATCAGAAGCTCGAATTCATCTCCATGTTTCAGGAAAGCAAAAACAGCACTACCGATATAGACAATCATCGGGATAAGGAATGCAAAAAGTGTATCACGGTTATTCATGATGAAGTATAACAGTGCAGTGATAAGCATACAAAGAGCAACAATGACATAATTCATGCCAGGGGCAGAAGTCACGTCAGCTCCTGATGTGCTGAGTCCTGTTACGAAACCTTTATAAATACAGAAACCAAATGCAAGCAGGGAAATGATTCCAAGGATAATGCGCCCAGGTCTGAAACGTGGATATTCGTCTACATATTCATATTCATCATCATCTTCATCATCAGAGGATTTCGCATCATCATATTCATCCATTTTTCTGGATTTTACATCTTCTTTTGCTTTCGCAGTTTTGGTTTCCTCTTTCTTTTTCTTCTTGGTAGCTTTACTGTCAGGATCAGTTGCAAGCATATCTTCGTATCCCTTGCGAACTGCTTTTTCACGCTTATCACGGATCTCTTCCGCTGGAATATTCCCATATTTCTGCTCTTCGGAATCATCAGTAGCATCAGTGGGAGCAGTGGCAGCTTTCTGTGCAGCGGCTTTGCGTGCTCTGGCTCTTTCTTTAAGGATACGCTCAGCTTCCTCTTCTGAAATCCCTTTATCAGCAGCAAGGCGGGCAATCGCTTCTTTACGGGCACGCGCTTTTGCTTCTCTGCGGGCAGCTCGTTTCTCTTCAGCGGCACGGGCGGCGGCCTCAGCTTTCGCTTTTTCCTCAGCGGCACGGGCAGCAGCTTCAGCTTTCGCTTTTTCTTCAGCGGCGCGGGCTTCAGCCTCAGCTTTTGCCTTCTCTTCAGCAGCGCGGGCCTCAGCTTCAGCTTTTGCTTTCTCTTCGGCAGCTTTCTTAGCAGCGATCTTCTTCGCACGTTGTTTATCAAGGTTCCATTGCTTTTTACAGCTATGGCAGATTGCATATTCATTAAAGATTGGATCCCCGTTTTCGCTGGTGCCAATCTGCTTATTCTGCAAATCCAGGTCTTTTCCACATATTGGGCACTTCATATTAATCATGTACTCCTCTCTTTTGTATCAAAATATTTATAACAGATTTATTATAGCATCTTAAAAGAGGAAGAACAACGAAAAAAGTGTGTTTTACATAAAATATTTTAGAAAAAAATCAAAATTGTGCAAGAATTTAGTTTAAATTCATAAGAAATGGTAGACTTTAAAAATTTAATGTGATAAAATCAAAAAGTGGCCTGAAAAGGCAAAAGGTATTGCTATGGTTTATGGTATACCGTAAGCCATCGTATAATTAGCCGGTTGAGAAGGAGATTGTTTCGTATGAGTAAGAAGATCAGAACCGAGGCAGTAGATTATCTGTTTCAGGCAATCTTAAGCCTTGAGAATAAAGAAGAGTGTTATACATTTTTTGAAGACATCTGTACGATTAATGAGCTGCTTTCATTGTCACAGAGATTTGAAGTGGCAAGAATGCTCCGTGAACAGAAGACATATCTGGAGATTGCGGAGAAGACAGGAGCATCTACTGCGACAATCAGTCGTGTGAACCGTTCTCTTAATTATGGGAATGATGGATATGATATGGTTTTCAAACGTGTAGGGCTTGCTGAGGAAGAGAATGGAACGGAAGAATAACACTTGAGAATTAAACTTACAATAAGATACCTTTTATCAATCAAAAGATACAGCCTGTGAAAGATCCTGAAAAAGTCTTTCGCAGGCTGTATCTTGTTTTAAACAGAATTGTTTATTTCCCTTTCTTTTTCTCTTCGTTTTTTGAAGACTTGGAAGAGAGGTCATCAATGATCCGTTCAATGATCATTTTCTTGATATATACATCAAAACTCAAGCTGCATATAAATGCAAACTGCTGTAAGATCTCTTTATCTTCGCCATCAGCAAGATGAGTGAAAGTCTCAGCAGATTTCTCATAAGTAGCAGTTACATTCTCTTTGATGGAATCCAGCTGTTCTTTTTCAATCTTGCAGACTTCTTTGTAAATATCCGCTAATTCAAAAGAGCTTCCATCCGGAAAATATTTCTCTGTGAGCGGTGCAAGAACTGTCTCAATATCTTTGATTGAAAGGATATTTTTAAAATAATAAATGAAGACCAGAAGGAGCAGGTGCTCTCTGGAATACTTCTTCTTCACCGGGGGTGGAAGAAGATTGTTCTTCGTATAATTATTGATCATAGTCTTTGTCAGGATCTTATCATCCGGGTAACGTTTGGTCGAAGCCAGCTGCTCATCCATAAAAGTAGTTACTTGATCCATGTAAAGATCAATATTCGGAACATCGCCGGGATGCACATAACTTAAAGAAGAAAGTTCTTCCAAAATGCTGTTTAACAGATTACTTGTGTCTATATTCATGTTATCACCTCAATACATTTATTATATAGTATTTAAAACTAGATAGCAAGCAAAAGATAAGAGGGCCGGAAAATGTAGTTGACAAACAGGAACGTGTGTTTGATAATGGGAATACATTTACAGATATCTTTATAACTTTAAAGGAGTGGAAAGATGAGCATTTATGATAAATTAAATGAACCACAGAGAGAGGCTGTTTACCACACGGACGGTCCTCTTCTAATCCTTGCCGGAGCCGGTTCAGGAAAAACAAGAGTTCTGACGCACAGGATCGCATATCTGATCGGAGAACGTGGCGTGAACCCATGGAATATCCTTGCAATCACATTTACGAACAAAGCGGCAGAAGAGATGCGCCAGCGTGTGGATAACCTTGTCGGTTTTGGAGCAGAAAGTGTATGGGTGAGCACATTTCATTCTGCATGTGTGCGTATTTTGAGAAGGTTTATTGACAGATTAGGGTATGAGAATCATTTTACGATATATGATACAGATGATCAGAAGACATTAATTAAGGAAGTCTGTCGGAAAGTAGATGTGGATACGAAAGTGTTTAAAGAAAGAAGTCTGCTTTCAGCAATTTCATCTGCCAAGAATGAGATGATCCTTCCAGATGAATTTGAACTGAATGCCGGAGGAGACTTTGCAAAGATGAAGATTGCTAAGGTTTACCGTGAGTATGAGGCGCAGATGAGAGCGAATAATGCACTGGATTTTGATGATCTGCTTGTAAAGACAGTACAGCTTTTGCAGACACAGCCGGATGTGCTTGAGAGTTATCAGGAAAGATTCCGCTATATTATGGTAGATGAATATCAGGATACAAATACAGTCCAGTTTCAGCTGGTAAGCCTTCTTGCAGGAAAATATAAGAATCTTTGTGTCGTTGGAGATGATGACCAGTCAATCTACAAGTTCCGTGGAGCGAATATCCGGAATATTCTTGACTTTGAGCATGAATTTCCGGATGCAAAGGTGATCAAACTGGAGCAGAACTACAGATCTACAGGAAATATTCTGAATGCAGCGAACAGTGTGATCGCGAATAACCGCGGAAGAAAGGAGAAATCACTTTGGACGGAGAACGGAGAAGGCGAATTGATTCGTCTGCGTCAGTTTGATACGGCGTTTGATGAGGCAGATTTCATTGGTGAAGATATCAAAAGTGCTGTCAGACAGGGAGGTTCCTATAATGACAGTGCAGTTCTTTATCGTACGAATGCACAATCCCGTCTGCTGGAAGAGAAATTTATTGCCATGAATATTCCTTATAAGATTGTCGGCGGTGTAAATTTCTATGCGAGAAGAGAGATCAAGGATCTTCTTGCTTATCTCAAGACAATCGACAATGGACGTGATGATGTTGCGGTTAGAAGAATCATTAATGTCCCAAAGAGAGGAATCGGTCTTACAACAATTAACCGGATTCAGGAGTCTGCGACAGAACGTGGAATTGGTTTTTATGAGGCATTACTGGCACCGGGTCTGATCGCAGGAGTGGGAAGAAGTGCAACAAAACTGGACTCTTTTGCGGCATTGATCGAGTATTTTAAGACGTTGGCAGAAGAGATGAACATCACAGATCTTTTACAGGAAGTGATTGAGAAGACAGGATATATAGAAAGCCTTGAAAATGAAGATAAAGAAAAGGCGAAAACAAGAAAAGAGAATATAGACGAGCTGATCAGTAAAGCGGCAACTTATGAGGAAAGTTGTCAGGATAAAGATGAAAAGGCAACATTGAGTGGATTCCTTGAAGAAGTTGCTTTGGTTGCGGATATTGACAGTCTGGATGAAGACCAGGAACATGTTGTTCTGATGACTTTACATAGTGCAAAGGGACTTGAATTTCCACGTGTTTATCTTGCGGGGATGGAAGATGGACTTTTCCCGGGATATATGAGTATTAATGCGGGAGACAGAGAAGAACTGGAAGAAGAGCGAAGACTTTGTTATGTTGGAATTACAAGGGCAGAGCAGGAACTGACTTTGACAAGTGCGCGCAGAAGAATGGTGCACGGTGAGACACAGTACAATCCGATGTCAAGATTTGTGAAAGAGATCCCGAGGGAACTGCTTGATACAGGAAACAAGAAGTTTACTCAGGAGACGGAGATGCCAGCACAACAGAATACATATGCACGTGCCAGAGAAGCATTTCGGGCACAGGCATTCGGAGGAGCATTTGGCGGAATGGCACCTGCGAAGAATCAGGGAACGAGTAAGACAGTTACAGGAAGTCAGGCACTGGCATCCCTGCAGAAGGGCAGTCAGCTGGCAGCAGGTGGAAATGGTCCACTTGGTTATGAGGTCGGAGACCGGGTACGTCATGTGAAGTTTGGGGAAGGAACAGTAACGGATATCAAAGAAGGCGGACGAGATCACGAGGTTACGATTGAATTTGACAGTGTCGGAACACGCAAGATGTTTGCAAAATTTGCCAAGCTTGTAAAGGTATGAGAAAGTTATAAAAAAATGATAAATCAGTAGTAATATGAATCGTCAGGTGTTATAATAAACACAGATTATCTGTCACCACAAAAGGTGAAGAAAGGACGTGTTAATATGAACAAGAGAATAGAAGACATCATTGCAGAAACAAGATTGAACGAGATTCTTCATAAGAATGAGGCTGAGAAGCAGAAGAACACAGTAATCTGGACACTGGCTATCATCGGAGCAGTAGCAGCAGTAGCTGCAATCGCTTATGCAGTATATCGTTTCGTATCACCGGATTATCTTGATGATTTTGAAGATGATTTTGATGACGATTTTGATGATTACTTCAGCGAGGATGATCAGGTATAATTCTTGAGTGAATTGCAAAAGTGCAGACAGGGTGTGAGAAGAAACCATCCTGTCTGTTTTTCTGTTAAAAATAGATTAGAATTGATAGGAGAAAAGGATGAAAAAAGGTCAGATCTACGAAGGGATTATTGAACGTGTAGATTTCCCAAACAAGGGGATTGTATTTATTCCGGAGGAAGAACAGTATGTTATTGTGAAAAATGGGATTCCGGGACAGAAGATCCGTTTTATGATAAACAAGTTTAAAAGAGGAAATGCAGAAGGAAGACTTCTTGAAGTGTTGGAGAAATCTCCACTGGAGACAAGGGAGCCGGTCTGCAGTATCTTTCCTGCCTGTGGTGGCTGTATGTATCAGACAATGCCATACGAAGAACAGGTGAAGATGAAAGAAGGGCAGATCCGCAGGATCATGGATCCGGTAGTAAAGGGCGAGTATCTTTTCGAGGGTGTGAAGCACAGCCCGAAGGAATTTCATTACCGTAACAAGATGGAATTTTCTTTTGGAGACGAATTCAAAGACGGTCCGTTATCTCTCGGTCTTCATAAAAAAGGAAGTACTTATGATGTACTGACAGCAGGAGACTGTCAGCTTGTCCATGAAGATATGGACAAGATTCTTCTCTGTGTGCTGAATTATTTTAAAGAAAGAAATGTAAGTTATTATAAGAAAATGCAGCATGTCGGTTATCTCCGTCATCTTCTTTTAAGACGTGGTGATACAACAGGTGAGATTCTTGTGAATCTTGTAACGACAACACAGGAAGAATATGACTTAACTCCATTAGTAGAAGAACTTCTGGCATTAGAATTAGAAGGAAAGATTGTTGGAATCCTTCATATATTGAATGATTCTCTGTCCGATGTCGTGAAGAGTGATGAGACAAGAATTCTTTATGGACAGGACTTCTTTTACGAGAAGCTTCTCGGACTGGAATTCAAGATTACACCATTTTCATTTTTTCAGCCGAACTCCAAAGGGGCAGAAGTACTTTATGAAACAGTAAGAGAATATATCGGAGATATCGATAATCAGGTTGTATTTGATCTGTTCAGCGGAACAGGAACAATTGGTCAGGTACTTGCTCCGGTTGCGAAGAAAGTGATCGGTGTCGAGATTATTGAAGAAGCAGTCGAGGCGGCAAAAGAAAATGCTGTCCGAAATGGACTTTCCAATTGTAAATTCATTGCAGGCGATGTGTTTAAAGTGCTTGATGAGATTGAAGAGAAGCCGGATGTGATCGTACTGGATCCGCCGAGAGACGGAATCCATCCGAAGGCACTTCCGAAGATCTTGAATTATGGGGTGGATAAGATTGTATATATTTCCTGTAAGATGACCAGTCTGGCACGTGATCTGGAGATGATGCAGCTGGCGGGATATCGTGTGGAGAAGATGACGGCGGTGGATCAGTTTTGTGAGACGGTGCATGTGGAGACGGTTGTTCTTTTGTCCCAATAAAAACCAGATGACACGATAGAGATAGACTTAGACCTGGACGAGCTGGATGCCACCAGTGCCGAGTTGAAAGCAACCTATC